>OJMK01000016.1_pt1 | contig 168402 bp, 147 predicted proteins | sample 1597201 | NCBI WGS metagenome assembly OJMK01 (sample SAMEA2452125, study PRJEB22498) | human gut metagenome | reverse complement strand
GGATGGATTGTGGCAGGGCGCGATTCCATCGAACAACGATTTCCCCCACGCGCCGTGGTGGACGTTTACCGAGCGGTCAGGGGAAGATTGGGGTTATAACCCGACGGCGAGTCTGGCGGGGTTTGTTCTGCAATATGGAGTGTCGGAAAGCGCGCTTTACAAGAAAGCGGAAGGGATCGCAAAGCGGGCCGTCGCGGATTTTATTGCGGGCCGCACAAAAACGGACGATATGCATGAGGTGAACGTCTTTTGGGAGCTGCTCGCCTCCTGCAAGGCGGCGGGCAGGATAGATTTGTTTGATGGATCCGCATTTGAGCAAACGCTCCAACGCGCGGTGCGCGCGCTCATCGGCACGGACCCGCAGGCATGGGCAACCGGCTACGTTTGCACGCCTTCCCGGTTTATCCGCTCTCCGAAAAGTCCGTTTTATCCCGGGAGCGAGAGCCTGCCGGAGCAGGAATGCGATCAGATGATACAGGGCCGCAACGCGGATGGCGTGTGGGAGATTACTTGGAGCTGGGGCGCGTATGAGCGGGAGTTTGCCATCGCCGAAAACTGGTGGAAGGCGAACCTTGTCATTGAAAACCTGCTTTTCCTACGCGCCTTTGATTGTATCGAAACAAAAAGATAGGTTTCAAGCTTCGCGTTTTGCGCTTTTCGAGCGTGAAACGCGGTAAGAGCGAATTCCTTATTGATATTCTAGTTTTGCCAAAACCGCATAACCGCGGTTGGGAGCAATAGGGAGATTATAAAAATGAAATATGAATTTGGAGCGGAAAAGCCCGAACAGTTTCGGCAATATTGGCCGGGGCAGTATGATTTCTTCTCCTACATGGAATATGCCTGCGCCATTCCGCAGCCGCTCTTTGCAATCACAACGCGCAAGGCGGATGGAAAGCCCAACATCAACTTCCACTCCTGGAGCTGCTTTCAGGGGGATAAGGGCGGCTTCTTCGCCATCTTGGCCGGCCTGTGCCAGCATACGCACACCTATGAGAATCTCCGGCGGGATGGGGCGTTCTGTGTAAACTTCCTCTCCAAGCGCTATTATGATGCGCTGATCCGGACGGTTGAGCACAACGGGCCAGCGGAGGATGAGTTCGCCGTGGGCGGCTTCATCGAAGAGACGGCGTGGACTGTGGCCGTCCCCCGCATTGCGGAGAGTTTTCTCACGCTCGAATGCAAATGCGAACGGATAGAGGATTTATCCGGCGAGGGGCTGACTGCAATGGTAATCGGCCGCGTGACCCACATGGCGATGGCCGAGGATTATGCGAAAGGCTTCGAGGATCAAAAATATTCGGGGAACGGTTTTTTCTATCTCATTCACACGCCTAAGGATTTAGAAACGGGCGAGGGGAATCATATGGGAATTGCAACGCTCTGCCCGGAACGGAAAGAATAAAAATGTGCAAGAATGCGCGAGGAGGCCCTAAATGCTGGAGAAAGAAAAGCTCACGGCACTACGCATGCGTCGGCAATGCCTGTCCGCTCCTGCGGACAAAGAGGAATACGACCGGCTCTATCGTGACACGTCTCCGGTGCAGAACGTTTACTTTCACGGCTTCGGCCAGCCGCCGTGCATAACGTTCCGCGCAGATTTTGATGATTTGGAATATAATCGGGTGCGGCAGAAGCAGCGCATTTTGGTCAAGGGCCGTTTTCAAAGCGGCAACGTCGGCTTTATCGAGGCGGAGGAGCTGGAGCTTTTTGCGGGCCTTTACCGCAAGCCGTACAAGCCCTCTCCCACGCAGGAGATGCTTCTTGCGCTCATCCGGAGGGAGGGGCCCATGAACATTGCCCTGATGAAGGAGATGACAGGCCTTCTGGTGAAGGAGATCACGCCCGCCCTGCATAAGTTGCAGGCCGCCTTTTTTATCTTTGAGGATCAGCCGGACGGCGAGTGGGATCGGAGCTGGATGCGCTTTGAGGAGATGTTTCCTAACGTGGATGTAGAGCGATATTCGCGGCAGGAGGCGCTTAGGATCGTTTTGCGGCGCTTTGCATACCGATATGTCCGCTTCACGGCTATGGAGGCGAAATCTTTCTATGGCTTGCCGGAAAAGGAGATTGTGCAGGCGGCACAGGCGCTCGCGCAGGAGGGTGTGTTTATAGCAGATGGCGACGGCTGGCTGCTCGCCTCTGACTTTGCGCTTTTGCAGCGAGAAACCTTTACGCCGTTTTTCGGCGTATTCACGCTGCACCGCAATGATTTTCTCGTCAAGTGCAATGAATACTGGCTGAAAACGCAATTTTGTAGGCCGGATGCGGACGTGTTGCAATACCTACTGATAGACGGCCGTTTTCAGGGCGCGGTAATGGGGCGTTTCCGATATGGACCCTATGAGATTGAGAACATTGCGCTGACCCTGCCGGAGGCGGAGGCGCATGCGCGCCGGGTGGAGATTCTCGCGGCGGTGGACCGCATCAACCCTCATAAGGAAAGCCCCGTCATGCGCTATTGCGGTGTGCCGCTTTGAGCTTTCAAAGCGAAAAAGAAAAACAATTTGCTGATCGACTTGCCGCCTCGTCTGCTTTGACGGGGCGGTTTTCTATTTGCGCAAGATGTGTGATTTTGACTTGCGGACAACCACCATTCGTAGTATAATAAAAAGAATCATTGGGGATTTTACCCCTGTGAAGATCGTTTGAATGCGGAGGAAACCGGCTTGCTTCAAAATGCGGAAAAAATGGATCAGCCTGTAAAAACGCAGGCGGAATATACAGCCCTACTGCACACGGTGCTGGGCGCCCGCTATGGTGATGCGCCGCGCGCCTTTGTGCACACATACGGGTGCCAGGGTAATGTGGCGGATGGCGAACGCATCAAGGGCATGCTTGCCGAGATGGGTTATCTATTTACGGATACTGTGGAAAGCGCAGATCTGGTGCTCTATAACACCTGTGCTGTGCGTGAGCACGCGGAGGATCGCGTGTTCGGCAACGTCGGCGCGCTGAAAAATCGAAAGGCCGCCCGGCCAGGCATGGTCGTCGCCCTGTGCGGCTGCATGATGCAGCAGCCCCGCGTGGCGGAGAAAATCCGCAGGAGTTACCCGTTTGTCGATCTTGTATTCGGTACACATGTGATTCATCGCCTGCCGGAGCTTCTATACCGGACCCTCTGCGGTAGGAACCGCGTGTTCGAGCTGCCGGATGAGGCGGGCAGCATCACAGAGGGGCTTCCCGTTGTGCGAGATAGCAGCTTCAAGGCGTTTTTGCCCGTGATGTACGGCTGCAACAACTTTTGCAGCTACTGTATCGTCCCTTATGTGCGCGGCCGCGAGCGCAGCCGCATGGTGGAGGCCGTGCTGGAAGAGGCGCGCTCCCTCGTGGAAGCGGGTTACCGCGATATCACGCTTTTGGGGCAAAATGTGAATTCCTATGGTAAGGATTTAGAAACGCCTGTTCCCTTCGCGCAGCTTTTGCGTGAGATCAACGCCATCCCCGGCGATTTTCGAATTCGTTTCATGACCTCCCACCCCAAGGACTGCACACGGGAGCTGCTTGACGCAATGGCGGATTGCGAAAAGGTTGCAAAGCATCTGCATTTGCCCTTTCAATCCGGCAACGATCGAGTTTTAAAAGAGATGAATCGCCGCTATACGCGAGAGCAGTATCTTGAGCTGATCCGCTATGCGCGCCAAGTTATGCCGGAACTCTCCTTGACGAGCGACGTGATCGTCGGGTTTCCTGGCGAAACGTATGAAGCGTTTCAAGACACGTTGTCACTCGTGGAGGAGGTCGGCTTCACCTCCCTGTTCACATTTATCTTTTCTCCGCGCGAGGGAACGCCCGCTGCCAAAATGCCCGACCCCGTTTCCCGGGAGGAAAAGGGCAGATGGTTCCGCGAATTGACCGATTTGCAGGAGCGCGTTGCCAGCGCGCGCAATCAAAAGCTGCTGGGCAAGCGGTTTCGTGTGCTTGTGGAGGGGCCGGGCAAAAAAGCAGGCCTTCTGGCCGGGCGCACAGAGGGCAACCTCGTGATCGAATTTCCAGGCGGCGATTCACTGATTGGCGAGTTTGTGGAGGTTGTGGTAACAGAGGCGCTCGCGTGGATATTACGCGGCCAAATGGAAATATGACAAAGTCATATTTCCATTGTGAAAATCGCTTGCAGGCTGAACGCCTGCATTCTGCAAGCCTGCGGGCTTGTAGAACCGCTTATGGAATAAATTTCCGCGTTTTATAGCGGCAGGCATTCCGCCAGGAAAAGTTAGATCCAGCATTCTTCTGTTCATCAGAGCAGTTGAAATAAATTAAATTCATTTTAAGGAGATTTCAATGGACATTATCAAAATGGCGCGTGAACTTGGCGCAGCAATTCAGCAGGACGAACGTTATCTGAATTTCAAAAAGGCCCGTGAGGCAAACGAAGCGGACAAGCCCCTCAACGACCTCATCGGCGAGCTTAACCTGATTCAGATGAACTATCAGCAGGAAGCGCAGAAGGAAGAGCCCAGCGAAGAAAAAATGCAGGATTTTGATCAGCAGTTCCGTGCGATTTATGCACAGGTGATGCAGAATCCCAACATGGTCAATTACGAAGTAGCCCGCAAGGAAGTGGATGGGATGATGAACTATCTCATGCAGATCTTGACCCTTTGTGTCAATGGAGAAGATCCGGCCACTTGTGAGCCGAAGGAAGAGCATGATTGCGGCGGCAACTGCTCCGCTTGCAGCGGCTGCTGATAGAGCGCAGGAGGGGGGGGGCCGTTTTGCGGCCTCCCGTTTTCAAAAGAAAACGACTGATTTGAAGCAGGGGGGGCGCAAGCCGGCCGCTTCCTTGCGCATGTGTGAAAGAAAGGGATGGTTTACCCCATATGGCACCGTTAACGCCGATGATGCAGCAATATCTGGAGGTTAAGCAGCAGTATCCCGACGCCATTCTGATGTTTCGACTGGGCGATTTTTATGAGATGTTTTTTGAGGATGCGAAAACCGCCTCGCGCGAATTGGAGCTAGTGCTCACCGGGCGGGACTGCGGGCAGGAGGAGCGCGCGCCGATGTGCGGCGTTCCCTTCCATAGTGCGGATAGCTACATCGCCCGCCTAGTCGCCAAGGGCTATAAGGTGGCCATCTGCGAGCAGCTGGAGGATCCGGCGCTCGCCAAGGGCATTGTCAAGCGGGATGTGATCCGCGTGGTCACGCCCGGCACGGTCATTGAAAACAGCATGCTCGATGAATCGCGCAATAATTACCTTGCCTGCGTCTGCGTGGGGGAAGATGGCGCCGGGCTGTGCTTTGCAGATGTTTCCACGGGTGAAGTGCATCTCACGGATTTTTCGGCGGACGGCTGCGAGGATGCGCTGATGAATGAATTCGGCCGGTATATGCCGAGCGAAGTGCTGATGAATGCCGGCGCCGCAGTGCTGCCGAAATTCAAATCCTTTCTTTCCAAGCGTATGAATCTTACGGCGGAACTGCTGGAGGATGAGCAGTTTGATCTTGCCGCCTGCACCGGCCTTGTGCTGAGCCATTTTCAGAAGGCCTCGCTCGATGAATTGGAGCTTTCCAGCGCGCCGGATGCAGTGCGTGCCCTTGGCGCCGCGCTCGTCTACCTCAAGGAAGCGCAGAAGGCGGAGCTCGATAATATTCGGGAGCTTGATTTTTATAGCAGCGCGCGCTTCATGCGCCTTGACCTCGCCGCACGGCGCAATTTGGAATTGACGCGCACCATGCGCAGCGGCGAAAAGCGGGGCACGCTGCTCTGGGTGCTAGACCGCACGAAAACCGCCATGGGCAAGCGGCTCATCCGCTCCTGGGTGGAGCAGCCGCTTTTAAGCTGCGCGCAGATCAGCCGCCGCCTGAATGCGGTGGACGAGCTGTTTAGCGATACAATGCTCCGGCGCGACGAGATCGAAAATCTGACCGGCATCTATGATCTTGAGCGGCTCATGACCCGCATCGCCTACGGCACCGCTAACGCGCGGGAGCTCAGGAGCCTTTCGGCGGCGATTGAAAAGCTCGCCCCCCTGCGGGCGCGGTTGGAAGGCTGCAAAAGCGCGATGCTGTGTGAAATTTTTCGGGATATTGATCCGCTGGAGGATCTTTTCGCCCTCGTTGATTCCGCGATTGTGGAGGAGCCGCCCTTTACCGTGCGCGAAGGCGGCATGATAAAGCCGGGCTTCCATGAGGAACTCGATACGCTCCATGCCCTCGTCACGGACGGCAAAGGCTTTTTGGCGCAGATCGAGCAGCGCGAGCAGGAGCGCACCGGAATTAAGAAGCTGAAAATTGGCTATAACCGCGTATTCGGTTATTACATAGAGGTTTCCAATTCCTACAAAGAGCTGGTGCCGGAGGATTATATCCGCAAGCAGACGCTTTCAAATTGCGAACGGTTTATCACACAGGAGCTTAAGGAGCTGGAGTCGAAAGTGCTCGGCGCGCAGGAGCGCATGGTGCAGCTGGAATACCAGATTTTCAGTGATGTGCGCACTCGCGTGGCAGACGAGCTTTATCGCGTGCAGCGTACGGCCCATGCCGTCGCGCGGCTTGATGTGCTCTGCTCTTTTGCGCAGACAGCCGTTTCCTACGATTATACGCGCCCGGTTGTGGATGCGAGCGATCGGTTGGAAATTACAGACGGGCGACACCCCGTGGTGGAGCGGATGCTGGAGGATGCGCCCTTTGTTCCCAACGATACGGCTCTCGACTGCAAGGATTACCGCTGCGCCATTATCACCGGCCCAAATATGGCCGGTAAATCAACCTATATGCGGCAGGTAGCGCTCATCACGCTCATGGCGCAAATTGGCTCCTTTGTGCCCGCGCGCAGCGCGCAGATCGGCGTGGTGGACAGCATTTTCACCCGTGTTGGCGCGTCTGACGATTTGGCGGCGGGGCAGTCTACCTTCATGGTGGAGATGAGCGAGGTGGCCTCGATTCTGCAAAACGCTACGGCCAAAAGCCTGATTTTGCTTGATGAAATCGGCCGCGGAACCTCCACCTACGATGGCATGAGCATCGCCCGCGCGGTGCTGGAATTTTGCGCCGACTCTAAAAAGCTAGGGGCGAAAACGCTGTTTGCCACCCATTACCATGAGTTGACCGAGCTGGAAAACCAGGTTGCGGGTGTGAAGAATTACAATATCGCGGTGAAAAAACGCGGTGATGAAATCACCTTCCTGCGCCGCATCATCCGAGGCGGGGCCGATGGAAGCTACGGCGTGGAGGTGGCAAAGCTCGCGGGAGTGCCTGTGAGCGTGGTCAAGCGTGCGCGCGTTATTTTAAAAGCATTGGAGGGAGGCTCCCGTTCTGGCGCGGGCCCGGCCGAGATCCCCGATGCGGCTGAACTGCCCGAGGAGGAAGAAAATCCGCTTCTCCAGATTTCCATCGCTGGAAATACAAGCGCGGAAATCATGGAGCAGTTAAAAAATATTGACGTCAACACCCTTACGCCGATTGAGGCGCTGACCATGCTGCATGAATTGGTCCGCAAAGCGAAACGATAATTTGACAAGCGAAGCAAAAGCATTTTTATAGAAGGAGAGGACGCATATGGCAATTTACATGAAAGAACCGTCGCACACCTTTGGAGAATACCTGCTGATCCCAGGCTATTCCTCCACAAAATGTATCCCTGCAAACGTGAGCCTGCAAACGCCGTTGGTCAAATATAAAAAGGGGGAGGAGCCGGCGCTGATGCTCAATATCCCGATGACCTCGGCGATCATGCAGTCCGTATCGGATGATAAGATGGCGGTTGCATTGGCGCGGGAGGGTGGCCTGTCCTTTATTTATGGCTCCCAATCCGTGGAGAGCCAGGCCCAGATGGTCGCCCGTGTGAAGAGCTATCGTGCGGGTTTCGTCATCAGCGATTCCAATATCTCCCCAGAGGCAACGCTCAAGGATATTCTAGCGCTTAAGGAGCAGACCGGGCATTCCACCGTTGCGGTAACCGAGGATGGCAGCGCGCAGGGTAAGCTGGTGGGCCTTGTCACGAGCCGGGATTACCGTGTCAGCCGCATGCCGCTGGATATGAAGGTCCGCGAGTTTATGACTCCGTTTGCAAGCCTAATCACCGCCCAGGAGGATACTTCCCTCAAGGTTGCGAATGATATCATTTGGGAACATAAGCTCAACTGCCTGCCGATTATCAATCAGGAGCAGCGGTTGGTTTCGATGGTGTTTCGTAAGGACTATAATTCTCATAAGGATAATGAAAATGAATTGATCGACGCTTCCAAGCGCTATATCGTGGGCGCGGGCATCAATACGAGGGATTATGCCGAGCGGATCCCGGCTCTGCTGAAAGCGGGGGCGGACGTATTGTGCATTGACAGCTCAGAGGGATATACGGAATGGCAGAAAATTGTGCTCGATTATGTCAGGGAGCATTATGGGGATTCCGTTAAGGTCGGCGCGGGCAACGTGGTTGACCGGGACGGCTTCCGGTTCCTCGCAGAGGCGGGCGCCGATTTCGTAAAGGTCGGCATCGGCGGCGGCGCGATTTGCATCACGCGCGAGCAGAAAGGCATTGGCCGCGGGCAGGCAACGGCCCTGATCGAGGTGGCTGAGGCACGTGACGAATATTTTAAGGAGACGGGCGTCTATGTGCCGATCTGCTCAGACGGCGGCATTGTTCATGATTATCATATCACCCTGGCGCTTGCCATGGGCGCGGATTTCATGATGCTGGGCCGGTATTTCGCCCGCTTTGACGAAAGCCCGACCAAGAAGGTAAACGTTAACGGGAATTATATGAAAGAATACTGGGGCGAAGGCAGCGCCCGGGCCAGAAACTGGCAGCGCTATGATATGGGCGGCGCAGCGAAGCTGTCGTTTGAGGAGGGCGTCGATTCGTTCGTGCCCTATGCGGGCAGCTTGAAGGATAATGTGGAGCTTTCCCTCTCCAAGGTGCGCTCCACCATGTGCAACTGCGGTTGCCTGACCATTCCGGAGCTCCAGAAGAATGCGAAAATCACGCTGATCTCCTCTACGAGCATTGTAGAGGGCGGCGCGCACGACGTGGTGCTCAAGGAGAGCAGGCCGATTCTGTAATAGAAAAAAGCTATTCTGAAATGCGAATTGCCCGCGCAACGTTTAGAAGGGAGATTGCCATGCCGAAAATTCAGGTGCTGCCCCGCCATGTGGCCGAGCTGATTGCGGCGGGGGAGGTCATTGACCGCCCTGCCTCGATCGTCAAGGAGCTGGTGGAAAACGCATTTGACGCCGGGGCCCGCACCGTGACGGTGGAGGTTGTGGAACGGCCCTCCTCCGTTGTAAAGGAGCTAATGGAAAATTCGATCGACGCGGGCGCAAGCGCGGTTACGCTTGAAATCCGGCGTGGCGGAATCACCTATATCCGCATCACGGATAACGGCTGCGGCATTGCGCGCGAGGATGCGCCTACAGCCTTTGTCAGCCATGCAACGAGCAAGATTAGACGGGAAGAGGATTTAAACGGCATCGGCACCTTGGGTTTCCGCGGCGAGGCGCTGGCCTCCATAGCAGCGGTTGCGCGCGTGGAGCTCTTGACCCGGACGCAGGAGGAGCCGGTGGGCACGCGGCTTTGCGTTGAGGGCGGAGAGCAGACGCTGCTCGATGATGCGGGCTGCCCGCAGGGGACGACGCTGATCGTGCGCGATCTGTTCTATAACACGCCCGCTCGCATGAAGTTTTTGAAGAAGGATGTGTCCGAGGCAAACGCTGTTGCAGGGGTTGTGGACCGCGTGGCGCTCTCTCATCCGGAGGTTAGCGTCCGCTTCATTCGGGATGGAAAGGAGGCGCTTTTAACCCCCGGCGATGGAAAGCTAATCAGCGCGATTTATGCGGTATACGGGAAGGATTTCGCCACGGGTCTGCTCCCGGTGGATTATGAGCTGAGCGGCGTGCGTATATCCGGTTTTGCCGCAAAGCCGCTGGCCGCGCGGCCAAACCGCACAATGCAGCTTTTCTTCCTCAATGGCAGGCTCGTCAAAAGCCGCACCGCTATGGCTGCTCTGGAGGAGGCCTATCGCAACACGATTATGGTGGGAAAGTTTCCGGCCTGCGTGCTGCATTTGCACGTGCCGAATGAAACGGTGGACGTCAACGTTCATCCTGCAAAGATCGAGGTCCGCTTTGCCAATGAAAAGCGTATTTTTGACGCGGTTTATTATGCCGCAAAAAATACGCTCCAGCAAAACGATCCGCGCCCACATGTGGAGCTAAAAAAACTGGACGCCCCTGTGGAAGCAGCGCGGCCGCCTGCGCCGGAGCAGATCACGATCCCCCAAAAAACGGATCATTTTTGGGAGCGTGAAACGGCAGCCTCTTATATCGGGAAAAACCGCCCGCAGCATCGGCTGGCATCCCCCATATCCGGCTATGCAGCGGGGGAGGAGCCGGATACAGTGGACGCTGCGCTGCAAAAGCGCCGGGTACAAGGGCCGAAGAAAGCCCATCCAACGGAAAAGATAGATGAGAGCGCTCGTCGGAAGCGGCTAGAGCCCGCCCCATCGCTCGCGCCACAAGCGGAGATTGCCCAGGAAATGGATGCGCCCGCCGCACAGGAAACAGAGCGCCCCGTAACCATGGCGCAGCCTCCAAAGGAAGCGCCGCCGTTTCGGGTGCTGGGGGAGGCGTTCCGCACTTATATTGTGGTGGAGAGCGGGAAAGACCTGCTGCTGATCGATAAGCATGCCGCCCATGAACGGATGCTCTATGAGCAGCTTCGAAATGAGGCGAGGCGGGCGGATCGGCAGCTTTTGCTCGCGCCCGTGGCGGTAACGCTCTCAAAAGAGGAGTATGCGGCCGTTCTGCAAAACCTGGAGCTATTGCGCCAGGCAGGGTTTGAAGCCGAGGATTTCGGGGCGGGCACAGTGCTCGTGCGCGCCTGCCCGATGACGCTTGCGCAGGAGGATGTCTCGTCTCTGGTGCAGGAGCTGGCGGGTTACCTGCTGGCAAACCGGCGCGAGCTGATTCCGGAAAAGCTCGATTGGCTTTTTCACAATGTTGCATGCCGCGCCGCGATCAAGGGTGGGGATCAGACAAGCCCATATGAGCTGGAACGGTTTGTAGAAAAGCTGCTTCTTCAGGATGAAATTCGTTACTGCCCGCACGGCAGGCCTGTGATGGTGGTCATGTCGCAGGCAGAGTTGGAAAAGCAGTTTGGCCGGATGCAATGATGCAATGAAAGATGGGGCGTTCAGCCCTTTGATGGAAAGGGGCAAGGAAAGGCAGCGCTTTTCAACTTCCCCTCGCAGGAAAGGAATGATCTCGTGATGGCGGCCGATCATCAAATACCGGTTCTTGCCGTTGTCGGGCCAACCGCGTCCGGGAAGACGGCGCTGGCAGTGAAGCTTGCCAAGGCGCTCGGCGGTGAGGTAATCGGCGCGGATTCAATGCAGGTCTACCAGGGCATGGAAATTGCCACCGCAGCGCCAACCATGGCGGAGCGGGAAGGCGTGCACCACCATCTCATTGGCATTTTGCAGCCGGAGGAGCGCTTCAGCGTTGCAGCCTATGTCGCACGTGCGCAGGCTTGTATTGCCGAAATCCGCGCGAGGGGCAGCCTCCCCATTTTGGCTGGCGGCACAGGGCTTTATATCGACACATTGCTTGACCATATCGAATTGATTGACGCCCCCGCAAGCCCGGAGACCCGCGCGGCGCTTTACCGCCGTGCGGAGCAGGAAGGCGCAGAGGCGCTCTGGGCGCAGCTGGAGCAAATTGACCCTGAGACGGCAAAGCAGCTGCATCCGGCCAATCTAGGCAGAGTGATTCGCGCGCTAGAGCTTTATGAAACTACCGGAGTGACGATGTCAGAGCAGCGCGAGCGCTCCAGGCGGGGCCCTTCGCCGTATGCCCCCTTTTATTTGGGGCTGGATTTCCGGGATAGGCAGCGCCTTTATGACCGGATCAACCGCCGTGTGGATCAAATGGTCAGCGACGGTCTGCTGGAGGAGGCACAGCGCTTTTTAGAGCGCGACCCGGATGGAACGGGTGCGCAGGCGATCGGCTATAAGGAATTGAAGCCTTATTTTTCCGGGGAAATGGCGCTGGAAGAAGCGCTGGAAAATCTTAAGCGCGCCACTCGGCGCTATGCAAAACGGCAGCTCACCTGGTTTCGCCGCAATGAGCGAGTTCATTGGCTGTGTTGGGAGGATTATGATACGCCCGGCGCACTGTATGGGGAGGCGTGCCGTCTGGTACAGGAATCGGATTGGGGGCGGATAAGATGACGCAAGAGGAAAAGAAGACGGCGGGCAAGGCGCTCAGGGCCCGTATTCTCAAGCAGAGTAAAAAGCCTCTGCTGATTCTCTGCATCATTCTGGCGGCGCTGTATTGCTGCTATCAGCTGTATCAGTGGCGCGTCCCAAGCGTGAAAACCGAAGTGGCAATGGAACAGAGCGTATATAATGCCGTGGATGCAGAGGTTTTTGTCGTTCGGGATGAATACATTCTCTCCAACACCGCCTCTGGGAAGGTGATCCCCCTGGTGGAGGATGGCAAGCGGGTTGCGAAGGGCGATGTGGTCGCCATGGTGTTCCGCAACGATGAAGAAGCGGCGAACTACTTGCGTGTCCGGGAGCTGGATAGCCAGATCAGCCATTATCAGCAGCTTGCAAAGCACCTCTCGTCTGCCTCTGATATCAACGCCCTGAATGAAGAGGCTTTTTCGATTTTGCTGGATAGCTTAGATACGGCGGGAAGCGGGCAATTCAGCAAATTCGGCGACCGGATGGAGGAACTGGGGGATTTGATGACCCGCCGCCAGATGACCATGGGGGAGGAGATCGATTTTGAATCCATGATCTCCGCGCTTCAGGCGGAACGCAGCGGCATCTCATTGGACGAAAGCGCTTATACCAAGATTACGGCAGAGCGCTCCGGCTACTATATCAGCAGTACGGATGGGCTGGAGGGGGTGCTTCCCTATGGGAAGATTGCCTCTGTCACACAGGATATGCTTCAAAAGGCGCTGGAAGCAAAGGCACAGCCGGCCAGCGGCGGTGTGGGCAAGATGGTGGATAGTTTCGATTGGTATCTGCTCTGTGCGGTCGATGAAAAGCAGGCCCTGCATTTTGAGCAGGGAGACAGCATTATGGTGCGCATGCCTTTCAGCGCGGCGGGAGAATTCAAAGCCGAGGTGGAGCATATCGCCCAGAGCGAAGATGGAAAAAACCTGGTTACCCTCAAGTGTAACCTGATGAATGAAACCTTTGCAAACCTGCGGCAGGAGACGGCGCAGCTTGTAACCAATGTCACCGTTTATTACGCCAAACCGCAGGCGGAAGAGGGCACAGATGAGCAAGAGGCGCCGAAGCCCAAGCAGTATGTTGTGGATAAGGGCATACGCGTCAGCACCAGCGCGGTGCGCGTTGTGGATGGGGAAAAGGGCGTTTATGTCCGGCGCGGAAATGTGGCCCGATTCCGCAAGCTAAATATTGTATATTCCGACCAGACCTATGTGATTTCCGCTACGGCCAGCCAGGATGGCGAGCCGATTGTGGACGATCCGAGCAATTATCTCAAGCAATATGATGAAGTCATATTAGAAGGGAAGGATTTATATGATGGAAAAATCATCGGCTGACCCGCGCTTTGCGCAGATCACGGAAAACTACAAGCGCATTCGGGAGAATATCGCGGCCGCCGCGGAGAAAAGCGGTAGAATGCCGGGCGATATTCGCTTTATGGCGGTGACCAAAACGGTTGAGCCTGTCTATATCAATCATGCCCTTTCCCTTGGGATCAGCCTGATCGGTGAAAATAAGGTGCAGGAATATCTGGGCAAGCGGGAATACCTGAACCTTGCGCATTGTGAAAAGCATCTGATTGGGCATTTGCAAACAAATAAGGTGCGCCAGATTGTGGGCGAGGTGGATATGATCGAATCGGTCGACAGCCTACGGCTTGCACAGGAGATCAGCCGCCAGTCCATGAAACGGGAAATTACCACGCCCGTGCTGTTGGAGGTCAACATCGGCGGAGAAGAGAGCAAAACCGGCATGGCTCCGGCAGAGCTGGAGGAAACCGCCTGCGCAATCGCGCAAATGCCGGGCATTCAGGTTTGCGGTCTCATGGCGATACCGCCCATTTGTGAAGAAGAATCGGTTTTGCGCGGATTTTTTTCTGATATGCGTAGATTCTTTGTTGACATGAAGGCCAAAAAAATAGATAATATCAATATGGACATTCTGTCAATGGGTATGTCCGGCGATTATGTTCAAGCCATTGAAGAAGGGGCCAATTTGGTCCGCGTCGGCTCTGCGCTGTTTGGTGCGCGGGTCTATTAAAAAGCCAGGAGGTTTATGAATATGAGCTTTATGGAAAAAATCAAACAGATCGTCAATGTGGACGAGGACAACTACTATGATAATGACGCCGTAGAAGAAGACTACGAAGAATATGACGATTACGACACCGGCAGGGAAGAAGCGGAAGAGGAGCCGGCGCGCCCCGTGCATGAGCCGCGTGCCGAGGCGAACCCCAACCGCGTTGTGCGCATTAGCAATGCCTCTTCTCAGCTACAGGTTGTGCTTGTAAAGCCTGACCGTTTTGACGATGTGACCGGCATTGCCGATCATGTAAACGGCAAGCGCACGGTTGTGCTGAATCTTGAATCTGCCAACCGGGAAACTTCTCGCCGCCTGCTCGATTTCCTCAGCGGCGTAGCATATGCGAACGGCGGCTCGATCAGTCCTCTGGCGAACAATACGTATATTATCGTCCCCTTCAATGTCGATTTTACCGGCGATTTAGCCGATGAGCTGGAAAATAACGGCGTTTTCTTTTAACGGGCAACGCTCTATCAAATTCAATATGGAGGATGAAATGCGATGCTAACGCCGCAGCAGGTGAAAAATCATCGCTTCCAGCTCGGCTCCCGCGGCACTTACCGCGCGGAAGAGGTGGATGCGTTCGTCCAGGAGTTGACCGCTTCTTTTGAAGAGGCTTATACACAGAATGAAGCGCTGTTGAAAAAAATCAGCCTTCTGGCGGATAAGGTGGAAGAATACCGCAGGGATGAGGATACGATTCGCTCGGCCCTGCTTGTTGCACAGCGCACAGCGGATCAAGTTGTGCGCGAGGCAAAGGAGAAGGCAGATGCTTGCCTCGCCGGGGCGGAGAACCGGGCGAAGGCCTTGGAAGAAGAAGCCAACGCCCGTTCCGGCCAGGTGATGCAGGAGGCGTCCGACCGGGCGCAGACGCTCACGCGCGAGGTGGACGCCCGCGTCAGCGCCCTATTAAACGACGCATCGGCTAAGGCGGAAAGCCTGGTTGGAGAAGCACAGGCCAAGGCCGACCGTTTGGTAGAAGAAGCCGGCCGAAACGCGCAGGAAAATTTGGCCCAGCTGCGTGAGGAGACAGAGCGCGAAAGCCTGCTGCTTGATCAAACGCGCGGCGCGGTCAGTGAATTCCGCGCCAATCTGATCGCCATGTATAAAGAGCATATTGAGCTGATCAACCGCCTGCCCATCCTGCCGGAGGGCAACGCTGTGCCGAGGCCGGATTTAGAGCCGGAAGAAGCGTTGACCGATGAGGCGCAGCAGCCGGAGGAGCAACCGCAGGAGGATGCTGCCGAAACACTCGATTCCGCAGATAGGGTGGAGGAAACAGAGGCGCTACTGACCGCTGAAAACAGCGCTCCGGAGGATGCGCCAAGCGCCACGGCAGAGGCCTCGCCGGAAGAAGAGCCGTTTGTGCAGCCCGAAGGGATGATGGGTCAGTTCCGCACTGTTTACAGCGCGGAGGAAACGCCATCGGACGCCTCTGAAGAAGAGGCGCAGCTCACCATGGGCGAGCCGGGGTTTCACCTGAATCTTGAGGAAGTCGTGGATGATGAGCCGCAACAGGCTCCTGTTTCCGGCACAGCCGGAGAGGATGCCGTTCCCTCCTTTGAAGGCTTCTTCCGTAAAAAATAAACTTTCAGCAGAAAAAATAAACAACGCAGAATGCGTCCCAAAACAGAGAGGCAGGGGCGGCTGGATGATACAGCAGCCCCTGCCCTCTGTTTTTGGGTTTGTTTTCTGCGGGAAGAAGGAGTGGGGCGTTTGCTTCAATTTTTTTCCCTTTTGACCGTAGGGCTGCTCGTGTGTATCGATCAATTGATTAAAATCATCATCAAACTCTGGCTGGAGCCGCTTCAAAATGTGCCTGTGATCCCCAACGTGCTGCATTTGATTTATGTGGAAAACACAGGCGCCGCCTTTGGTGTGTTGAAGGGCAGCGCGGTGGTGATGGGCGTGCTTTCCAGCGTGATTTTTATTGCTGGCATTTATCTAATCGTCAGCAAAAAGCTGAACACGGCCTTTTCCCAAAATAAGTTTGACATCGGCCTTTCCTATGCCACGGTCATTTTCATCCTGAGCGGAGGCCTGGGCAATTTTGTTGATCGTATTTTCCGCCATTATGTGGTGGATTTTATCGCGCCGGTTTTCATCAACTTCCCTGTTTTCAACTTTGCAGATTGCCTGATTACGGTGGGCCTCGTGCTGTTTATCATCTGGGTTGCCCGCTACTGCCTGGAGATCAAGCGGCTGGAAGCGCAGGAGAAACAGCAGGCGGAGCTGAAACGCAGGCAGCAGAATCAGGCGGAGAAGCAGGATGATTGACGCATTGCTTTTTTCAATTCCGCCGGAGCTGGATGGCGAGCGTGTGGACCGTGCGGTTTCCCAACTGGTGGAGGGCTTGAGCCGTTCTGCCGTACAGCGGCTGATCGAAGAGGGGAATCTCATCAAAAATCGGCAGCCTGTTTCGAAAAATGATCGGGTTAAGGCGGGCGACAGTGTCCGTGTTACCATGCGGGAGCCGCGTGCAATCGAGGCTCAGCCGCAGGAAATCCCACTGGATATCCGCTATGAGGATGACGACCTTCTGGTAGTCAATAAGCCGAAGGGCATGGTGGTGCACCCGGCGCCCGGCAACCCGGATAACACGCTTGTGAACGCACTGCTTTATCACTGCGGGGCAAGCCTTTCCGGCATTAACGGTATGATCCGCCCTGGCATCGTTCACCGCATTGACAAGGATACAAGCGGCCTGCTGGTGGTGGCTAAAAATGATTTTGCACATGCGTCGCTTGCCCGACAAATCAAGGAGCATACCTTTACCAGGGAATACAGTGCTGTTGTGCACGGGCGTCTGAAGGAGCCTTCCGGTACGGTGGATGCGCCTATTGGCCGCCACCCCACGAAACGCAAGCAAATGGCTGTGACAGACCGCCACTCCCGTAACGCGGTGACGCATTATGAAACTGTTGCGGAATTAGACGGCTTTACACAGATCCGTGTGCGGTTGGAAACGGGGCGTACCCATCAGATTCGTGTGCACATGGCCTATATTGGTCACCCGGTGGCTGGGGACCCGGTTTACGGCCCGAAAAAAAGCGCGCCTGGGCTGGATGGGCAATGCCTGCACGCAGGGCTGATCGGGTTTTGCCATCCGCGGGATGGGCGATATTTAGAGGTGGCGAGCGAGCTTCCCCCTTATTTTACCGCATTTTTAAGGAGAATTGGGAAATATGACGCAGACAAAGATTGAGCCGGAAGCAAAAAAGGATTTTTCCAGATGGCTGGTGGTTTCCGATATTGATGGCACGCTGAATAATAAACTACGTCGGCTTCCCAAACGCAATTTGGAGGCGATTACGCATTTTGTATGTGATCTGGGCGGGCATTTCACTCTGGCCTCGGGGCGGAATGTCATATCGCTCAAAAAGCATTTTGACCGCCTGCCAATTGCATCTACGCCTGCAATTGTTATGAATGGCGCGGGGATCTATGATTTTCAGAAAGATGAGATGATCTGGTTTCGCCCCATCAGTGCGCGCGGGGAGGAAATTACCAGGCTGGTGCTTGAAAAATTCCCTTTGGTGGAGGCTTCGGTATTCACAAAGGATTTTATCTATCTTCTTCATCCGCGCATTTTTGCGCCCGCTCAAATGATGGCGGATCATCTGCCGCATAAGCGGTGCGCCCATTTTGAACAGGTGCCGTCAGGCGATTGGGGAAAGGTTATTTTTTATGGGCTTCCCCATCAGATGAAGCAGGTGGCCCGTTTTATTGATTCGTTAGAAAACCGTCAGGTGAATTTTATTGCCTCCTCTATTTCCACCTATGAGATGCTGGCCGAGGGCGTGCACAAGGGCACGGCGGTCAGGGTATTAAGCGAAATGCTGGGGATCCCCTACGATCACACGGCGGCGATTGGCGACTATTTTAATGATTTTGATATGCTCAAATCGGTATTTTTGCCTGCGGCCTGCGGCCAGGCGCCCAAGGCGGTGCACGCCGTTGCCAAATTCCATGCCTGCCATTGCAATCGCGGCGCAGTGGGGGATTTTTTAGAGCATATTGAGCGCACCTATGGTAAGGCATGACGGCCTAGCAAAACGGCCGAAAATAATTGCCTAATTGGGAAAATAAAAGGATAAATTTGCTATTTTTCTTTAATTTCAATTATTTTTTTTGAGGATTTTTTCTAATTTTTTTTTGCGTTTTCTCTTTACAAGCGCAGGATTTTATCGGATAATAGAATAGATTTTAGGAGGCGCGGGTTTGAAAAAGCTTTTTCAGGCCGTGGCTTTGCGCGTTTTCAGCTGCAAAGGTGCTGCCTCACATAGAAAGGAATGGTCATAAATGGATACGCAAGCGAAGAAACAGCTCGAAATGACCGCCTGCAAGGTCCGTATGGGCGTCATTGAAGAAACCTTCCAGGCCAAGTCCGGCCATCCGGGCGGATCGCTTTCCGTCACGGATCTCCTGACATACCTCTATTTTAAGGAGATGAATATTGATCCCGCACAGCCAAAGATGGAAACGCGCGATCGCTTTGTCCTCTCCAAAGGCCACACAGCCCCCGCGCTCTACGCGGTGATGGCGCAGCGCGGCTATTTCCCGGAGGAAGAGCTTAAATCACTGCGCAAAGTTGGTTCGCGTTTGCAGGGGCATCCGAGCATGAAGCTGCTGCCGGGGATCGATATGAGCACAGGCTCCTTGGGCCAGGGCATTTCGGCCGCCGTGGGTATGGCACTTGGCTCGAAATATGGGCATAAAGGTTTTCGGGTTTACACTGTGCTCGGCGATGGCGAGTTGGAAGAGGGCCAGGTTTGGGAGGCCGCAATGTTTGCAGCGGCCAAAAAGCTTGATAATCTCGTTGCGATTGTCGATAACAACAACCTGCAAATCGACGGCTCTGTGGAAGAGGTCAATTCCCCCTATCCGATTCCGGAAAAATTTGTGGCCTTTGGCTGGAATGTGATTGAAATCGACGGCCACAGCTTTGATGATATGGAAGCCGCCCTACAGGCTGCCCATACATGTAAGGATAAGCCCACTGCCATCATTGCGCAAACTATCAAGGGCAAGGGCGTTTCCTTCATGGAAAATCAGTGCGCATGGCACGGCACTGCGCCGAATGCGGAGCAGTATGAGCTGGCGATGAATGAATTGAAGGCCGCATTGGCAGAATTGGAGGCGGAATAAGATGGCAGAGGTAATCAAAAAAGCGACGCGCGACGGTTACGGCAACGCGCTCGTTGAACTGGCTGAAAAATATGACAACCTAATCGTGATGGATGCCGACCTGGCGGCGGCTACCAAAACCGGAGTGTTTAAAAAAGCCTATCCCGATCAATTTTTTGACGCGGGTATTGCGGAATGCAACCTCATGGGCGTTGCGGCAGGCCTTGCCACAACGGGCTATTTGGTTTTCGCTTCTTCCTTCGCCATGTTTGCGGCGGGCCGCGCGTTTGAGCAGGTGCGCAATACGATTGGCTATCCGCATATCAATGTGAAGATCGGTGCAACGCACGCTGGCATTTCCGTGGGTGAGGATGGTGCGAGCCATCAGTGCTGTGAGGATATTGCCCTGATGCGCACGATCCCGGGCATGGTCATCATCAACCCGGCGGATGATATTGAGGCGCGCGCGGCTGTGTTTGCCGCTGCGGAATACGACGGCCCCGTTTACTTGCGTTTTGGCCGTTTGGCGGTGCCGCGCATCTTTGACGAAACGTATTCCTTTGAGATCGGCAAGGCCGTTGAGCTGCGTGATGGCGGGGATGTCACGATCATCGCTACCGGCCTGATGGTCAATGAGGCGCTGATAGCGCAGGAAGAGTTGAGGAAGGAAGGCGTGAGCGCCCGCGTCATCAATATGGCGACCATCAAGCCGATTGACCGTGACTGTATCATTGCAGCCGCGAAGGAAACGGGCGCGATTGTTACGGCGGAGGAGCACAGCATCATTGGCGGCCTCGGTTCCGCAGTGGCGGAGGTCGTGAGTGAAACAGTGCCGGTGCCCGTGGTGCGCGTGGGCGTGGAGGATACGTTCGGCTGCTCTGGCCCAGCGGTAGAGCTGCTGCATGTGTTTGGCCTTGATGCGGCCAATATTGTGGAGAAAGCTCACAAGGCAATTGCGCTAAAAGCATAAGGCTTTCTGAAAAAATGGTTGACAAACGAACATCAGCCGTTTTATCATAATCAATAAGGGCAGAGGGGCCTGCTGGTGCTGGCCCCTCTGTTTTTTTCAAAAAAATAGGATTGATACAAGCTTTTTGCACGTTGGGGGATCAAAAAATGAAAAATATTGTACTGATCGGCATGCCTGCATGTGGAAAAAGTACGATCGGCGTCATTCTTGCAAAGACGATGGGCGTCGGCTTTCTGGATACGGATTTGCTGTTGCAGCAGCGCGAGGGCAAGCGCTTGCAAGAGATCATTGATGGGCATGGGCTGCCATATTTTTTGCGTGTGGAATCACACGCGATTCAAAGCATTGATTGCCGCGATACGGTAATCGCTACGGGCGGGAGCGCCGTTTACAGTGAAATTGCCATGCGCCATCTACATCTGAGCAGCATCCTGATCTATTTACAACTGCCGTATGAGGAGATTGAGCATAGGCTCGATAATATCAAAACGCGGGGCGTTGCCATGGAAAAGGGCGAATCTCTGTATTCGCTTTATCAGGAGCGTGCGCCGTTGTATGAAAAGTGGGCCGATCTTATCATTGATGCGGCGGGCCAAACGGCAGAGCAGACGGTAGAGGCCATTTTGGAAGCCATCGGAAATGAAAATGGGAACCAGTAAACAAAAGCGGGGCGCATATGCGCCCCTTCTGCTGATACAGGCCAAAGGTCTGACCGGAAGATAGAGAAAGCCTGTTGCCGGCTTGGTTGCAGGGAAGAGCCTCTGCGGATGTATATGAAGCGGCAGTGGAGCCTTGTGGCGGGCATGGCCAGACCCTTCCAGGAGATGATGGGGGCAGATTGTGTTTGACTAGCCTGATCAGAGACGGATAAAACAACAAAAACCAGGCGGCATGCCACCCATGCGGGTGCATACCGCCTGATTTTATTTTTACCCAATTGGCTGCACAAATCGCGGCACATATTGCAACAGGCCGTTTACCCGCCGGGATTCCATCAGGGCAATTTCCTTCACCAGCATGCGGGCAGGCGGCAGCGTTTGGCCGTAGTCCTTTGCCCGAAAACCAGGCTCCAGGATGACCTGACGCCCCAGCGTCAGATGCGGCCGGAAGGCCCGCTTTTCTAGGGAAAAGCCTGCCTGCATAAGCGCTGCGTTCACCTGCTGTTGGAGAGCGGTCAGCGCACCATTTTCCGGAACGCCCATCCACCAAAGATCGCCTCCGCTCCGCTGAAAGCATCCCAACCCTGCAAGCTCCATGGCAAACGATTCTGCGCGGATAGAGCCGAGCGCCCGTTTGGCCGAATCTATCCGATTCGTTTCACCGAGAAAGGCAAGCGTCAAATGCAGGTTTTCTCTGCGGCTAAAATTGCCCTGCCGCGCATGGCTTTTGAGCCCTGCAATCGCAGCGCAGAGCACATCCTTGCATGGTTCATCGAAACAGATTGCCACAAAAAGCCGCATGTTTCCCACTCATCCTTCCTTCGTCAGGGCGCGATTACCTTTGCTGCTGGCTCCTTATTGCATCCAAAGGAGAAGGCTGCGCGTCCGCTTTTTTAATATCGAACCAAAACAGCACGCCGTCCGGTTGATTTTCACAGCCATATCCACAGCCATATAGCTCCTGGAGGGCGCGGACGATGGAAAGCCCAAGGCCGTAGCGCTGCTCTGAGCCGCGCTTGCGGGATTTATCCGCCCGGTGGAAGCTGATCCAAATTTTATCCAGCTCATCTTGCGCAATCGGTTCTCCCGTATTGAAAACACGCACTCGATAACGATTCTCTTCCGTTTCGATGCAGTCAATCTCAATTCGCTTTTCTCCAGAGGCATGGGATACGGCATTGATCATATAATTGTTCAACACGGTCGTGAGCTTTTCCACATCTCCATAGCCGCGGTATGCTTCCGGGATATCTGCCTGGACAGCGATCCCATTTTCATCGAAGAGCAGGCGGCGAGTATTGAGAAATTCAGTGGTCAGCTCGCGGATGGAGAATGGCTCTTCATGCAGCTGGTAAGCGCCGGCCTCATAGCGGGAGAGCTCCAGCAGCTCCATCACCATTCGGTTCATATGCCGGGTTTCCTCCATAATAATGCCGCAGTATTCCGCGGCCTGCTCCGGCTCCTGCGCAACGCCGAGCTGGAGGCCTTCCGCATAGCCCTGAATGATGGCAATCGGCGTTTTGAGCTCGTGGGATACGTTGGAGATGAATTCCTTTCGGATCTGCTCCGTGCGACGCTCCTTTTCAATATCCGCCTCGAGCCGCCGGTTTTTTTGTTGCAAATCCTTGAGCGTTGCATCCAGCGAATCGGAAAGGACATTAATGCTGCGCGCAAGCTCGGAAAGCTCATCTTTCCCTTTGGCGGTGCACTTGCGGGAGAAATCCATCTGTGCCATGCCGCGGGTTACCTGGTTCATTGCAATCAGCGGCTTGGTGAATTTATTCGCATACCAGGCGGCGAAAATGATGGCGCTGAACATGATAATCACGGTGATCGCGCCAAACAGGTTGTTCGCCAACAGCGCATTAGATTCAATCACATTTTTTTGGGCGGATACTTCAATGGTTTGCCCATTCTCCGTTGGGAGGCCGAATATAATATACTGAATATCATGGCTGCGCCCTTCGCGCACTTCAAAATAGGAGCCGTCGCTGCGCGATTCCCGCTCCAAGGTGGTAAGGTTATATTTAAATTGTTTGAAAAAATCATCGCTGAAGAGCGGGCTCCCGGAGCTGTAGCTATAGGGATTGTAAAAGGTAGCCCAAAGGGGGCGTCCGGCTGAATCCATAATCTCCACAGCAATGTTGTATTTTGTAGCAAGAGAATAAAGCTGATCCCGAAAATCGGTTTCCTGTGTCTGATCCATCTCGTTAATGCTGCGGGCCGCCTGCTGGAGATTATCCTTTTCCCTCCAAATATACACCTGCGAGAGCAATCGGGAGTTGACGAATAAAATCAGTGCGGCGCTTAGCAGAAGGATCGCCACGATCTGGAAAAAGAGCTTTTGCTTGATGCTCCCTTTAAGGGGGCTGTTTTTATCACGCTTCAGAGTTGGCAACGTCATATCTGTCCCTCGATTTTATAGCCCATTCCGTAAACCGTTTTCAAATGCGCGCCGCCCCATTCGCCCAGCTTCGTGCGCAGGCGCGCCATGTGAGAATCGACTGTGCGGATATCGCCCACATAATCAATGCCCCAAATGGAATCAAGCAACTGCTCGCGCGTATAAACGCGGCCAGGGCTCGCCATTAGCTTGCGCAGGAGATTGTATTCCTTGAGCGTCAGCTCCAGAGGTTTCCCGTGCAGGGTGACCTCGTGCGCTTCTTCGTTAATGCAGAGCTCGTCCATATGCATGGAGTCGCCAGCATCCGGCGCCTGTGCGCGCCGCAGTAGAGCGGCCACCCGCTTCATCAGCACAGAAGGGCTGAACGGTTTCGTCACATAGTCGTCAGCACCGGCCTCAAAGCCCATCAGTTCGTCAAATTCCTCGCTGCGGGCGGTGAGCATCAGGATGGGCATGTTGGAGGTTTCGCGCACGGCGCGGCATACCTCCCAGCCGTCACGCTTCGGCATCATCACATCGAGCAGCATGAGCGCCGTATCCGGATGCGCATGAAAAACAGAGAGGGCTTGCTCGCCATCCTCCGCTTCCAGCGGCTCGTAGCCCTCCCGGCGAAGAAAATCACACACCAGCCGGCGAATGTGCGCTTCGTCGTCCGCAATCAAAATTTTCTGCATGATGCAAGCCTCCCAGCTTTTGGATTGGTTTCTGCATTTGATTTTAGCACAGCGGAAGAGGGCTTACAAGCGGCTTCACAATCCTTTTACATTTATGCAATTTTTATGTCATAGTGTTTTACGGCGGTTTGTCATGGGGATATGATAAATCGCCCGGTTTGTGAACCGGGCGAAATGAGGTTATTTTATTATGCGTGTTTCTCTTTGCTTTTCCAAACTGCAACCATCCACATCAGCATCAGGAGAACCGAAAGAACCGGCTGATTGTTGAAAATCGCATCGTAGGGAAGTGGAGCATTACAGAAAAACAAAATCCATAGCATTCCCCAGAGACTGCCGGCTGCGATAGATATGCACTTGAAAGCAAAAAAGCTGGAATCATGTTTAAAAGTGACGATCCAGGAAATCAGGAGCAGGATCGTGAGCAGGGGAAGCGCCCACCAGTTTATGAAATAAAACGAATCGTTGAAATTCGTGAGGCGAGGGTACTTCGTTACGACAAAAATGAAAACGGCATATAAGGCGAGCATCCCGGATAAGATCCCATTTACTATTCTTGTTTTTGTCATGATAAAAATCTCCCCATGTGAAATAAAAATTTTATGTGACCCAATGTAGTACAACGAGGGTTGCTGCCAGACAGGCGGAAATCAGGGCTAACCGCCTGAGGAACCTCTTCCGGGCAGACAGAATCGTTTTCACCCGATTGGCGACTTCTTCTTCCGAAAGGGTAGAATGGGCAGCGTGATATCCATCCATCTGCAATAAAAAATCCGAGCATTCTTTGATAAAATCCGGGTCCATCTCCTGATAAGGCTTAGCTAACTCCGCAGAGAGCAGCATTTCCACCTGTTGCCGCTCGAAGAAATCCTTATTATTACACATATAAATCTCCTGGTTCTTTCATGATCAAATATATATGGTCGTAAATAAAAAAGGTTTCACAAAATCCTGATCAAAAATGGCCGATGGATGAAAAGATGATTTTGGATAGCTCTTTCATCCGCTTTCGCAAACGGAAAGCACGCAGTCGGATGGCTTTCTCGGTTGTTTGCAATTCCGTGGCTATCGTATGATACTGTTTATGTTCCATATAGATTTTCGTATACAGTTCCATTTCTTTTGGCGCCAGGCTGCTGAGCACCTGCGTTTTGCCATGCGCAATCTCATCATCGGTTATGCTGTTTTCCAGTAGGGTTAAGATATCGGAATCACACGGGATTTCCTGATTGGAATGGTCGATGGAAAAAAGCTTTTGATTTTTTTTCTCTTTTTTATAGGCCTCCTTTATTTTTTTATCCGCTACAGAATATAACCACGCTCGTAAATTCGTATTTGTCAGGCCGCCGTGGCGTTCCAGCAGCAATAAAAAAACATCCTGCACGAGATCTCTGGCCAGGTGCTCATCATAATTCACTTTTCGTAAACAAAATAAGTATATTTCCTCATAATAGGCGGCGGCTATATGTTCAAGCTCTGATTTGTTCATAAAAATTACTCCTAAATTTTTGAAACATTTTCAAATTTTTTACATATAATAATGAAAACGATAAGAGGAAACGGTGTTAACTCTACTCCAATAATACCATATGTTAAAATCTTTTACCATATAAAGTAAAAAAGGTGATTCAATCAGTGAGTGATTTTTTGGACAGAATGATGAAAGGGATGGGACAGTTTCAAAAGGAGGATTATGATGAAAGCTATCAAAAAAATTGCGTTGTGTCTAGCTGTATTATTTGTAATGCAGGCAATGCCGATTGGGGTTTTTGCTGTGTCTTTTAAGGATGCCCTATCTGAGGAATCGAGGGGAATCAGTGTGCTTGCACACTATGTCAAGGAAGATGCTGGAAGGGCAGGTATGCTTTACGTCAACGAATATAATCAGGAGACAATTGTAAAACGATCAGATGCATCCATTATGAGTGATGATGCACAACTAGAGTTGATTTATTACTATAGCTCGTATGAAAATGGCTATTCTTCGCATTCCCCTTATGGAAACCATTGGAAAACAAACTATGATATCAAGCTGCAATACGATGCTGAAAACGATCAATTTATTTATCTTCATAATGACGGAGCCACTGTAGCCTTTGAAAAGACAGATGAGATGCAGGGGGGAGACATTTACTGGAAGGAAAAGCTCACAATGCTATGTCGTTTGGATAAGCTTTATGTGAAACAGAACAGTACCAACCCTGCTGATGCGCGAATCGAAACAAAGAAGGGCGAAACGTTGACATTTGATTCTGAAGGGCGGTTGGTGCGAATCAAAACGCAACAATCGGATGTTCAGATTTCATATCATCTAAATGGAATATCAGAAATTTCAGATGCCGCTGGGAACAGGCTGCAATTCAATTATGGAAATGACAACAGGGTCGAAACGATTACTGGTTATCAAGGAAAAACGCCGATATTAATTGAAAAAGGTGAAAAAAATGTCCCCTACCAAATTCAATATCAATATGATATAAAAGGGCGTTTGATATCTGTGACCTATCCAGATGGTAAAAGCATATCCTATGGATATCTATTTCCAGATAAGCTCTCAACCATCCAGAACATTGACGAAAAATGCTTAGAAATCGCCTATGCACAAAAGAGAGCAGAAACGATTCAGCAGATTTCTAGCGAAAATCCTGCTTTAAGCCGTGATATTGCTTCCTTGAAACATAATAGCAATGGTAATATTATAAAGTCAGAATTATTTGGAGAGACAACGTATCAATATAATGAGTACGGATTGCTGGTTTACGACGACAAAACGATGGCCGCAATCGATAAAGAGGCCAGAGAGGTGGAACTCGCTTCCGAGAAAGCTACAGTGGAACGGGTACGCCCTTGCAACTGCGAAGATTGCCATTTGGTTGCTTGTGAATGTGAATGTAACCGGCAAGAGGATTGCAATTGTTTCTCGTGCAATATTTCTATTTCGGCTACAGGTGGTCAAAAGGTATTGTCAGCGGAATCCAAGATAACAAATGCGTCTGCGTCGCAATCCGATATAAAGCTGTATCCGTCTGGATATGTAGCGGAAGAAACAGATAGCTTGGGCACCAAAGTGGCATATCAGTATGATCTGAATCAAAACCTTACGAAAGTTACTTTGGAGTTGGCTGGACTTACCGATGGTATTATCGAAAATAAGTATCAATATGCCAACGATAAGCTTATATCGATCGAGAATAACAACACCAAATATGATTTATTATATGATGAATGGGGAAATCCCAGTGGGGCAGATATTGAAGGGAAACCCCATGTGCGTTATCATTATGTGGATGGCAATATTAGCTTTCTACAAACACAAGCGTATGCAAATGGTCAGTGCATATCTTATGCTTATGATGATAATGGCCGCATCTCCAGTATTAGCACGGATGGAAAAACAGCAATGTTTGAATACGAATATCTGCAAGATAATGGTATGAGAATCACAAATCATTCAAATGGCACTAAGATGCTATTTGCAGATAATTCCTATCAAATCTATGATATCAACACAAATAAACAGATTTTTTCAATAGAAAGCAAACCGGGCCGAACCGATATTTTAAAAGTTGGGGAGCATATTTACGACATAAATTGGGAGTACGTGGATAGCTACAAAAAAGGACTCTACTCTTTCCAGATAAATACCAAAGGGAAAAACACCTCATCTACAGTTGATGTAATTCGTGATAAAAATGAGAAGAATCTAGCAACATTGGTTACCACATCGAGTCAGGATCATCTAGGTAGTAATATTTCATACACTGAGTCGGGGCTTGTTCGTAATATTATGACGAATTACCAACATAGTGACAAAATAATAAAACAGGATTGGGCTTATGAGTATGACAGTGAAAACCGCTTACAAGACGTTAAGTACAACGGTAAGCCTTATGCGCAATATGCATATGACGCAACTGGTCAACTTTCTAAGTTTGTTGATTATAAGGATAAGGTGACAATAACCTATCGCTATGATGCTGCGGGAAACCTTTTAGGAAAAACGGAATACTCGAATGGTCGGAAACAAAAAATTAATGATTACGAATACAGTGATGGGAGTTGGAAAGACAAGCTGACAAGATTTTCTGAAGAAAAGATTCTGTATGATGAAATTGGAAATCCGATAAAATATGGAGACACTTTATTTTCTTGGATATCGGGCAGACAAATGAAATCGATTAGCAATCGTACTCATCGTATTGAATACTCATATGACGATAATGGAATGCGCCAAAGCAAAACGGTATATGCCTTAGACAGAGAAAAGCCATCCTTTACATACCGATATTTTTGGAATGACGGTTCGCTTGTAGGTTTTGATGTATTTGATTACGATCTTGGCAAGTTGGATACGGTTGCTTTTATTCTAGATGATACAAAGAACCCCTATGGATTTATCGTCAATGATACAGATATATATCTGTATGAGAAAAATTTTAACGGCGATATTATCGGTATTTTTAGCAATGGAGAAAAGGTAGCAGAGTATACATATGACTCATTTGGAAATATTGTGAGTTTTCAGGAAACAGAAAAGGTCAAATTATATAACATCTTATTTTACCGTGGATATTGCTATGACCGAGAAACGGACATGTATTATTTGAAGTCAAGATATTATGTTCCTGAATGGGGACGCTTCTTGAATGCGGATCAGTATGTAGACACAGGCACAGGCGTATTGGGAACGAATATGTATGCTTATTGCGAAAACGATCCTATCAATTATTCTGATCCCGAAGGTTTATGGAAAAAAAGAGGAAATGAAGATAGTCATGAAAAGATAACAAGACTTACGTATGCTGGGGAAAATTATCGTTTTCTTGAAGATATGATTGATGCAAATGTTTGGATAGATGAAACATACAGCGCAACAAATAGATCCTATCAGAAATATCACTTTGATCGACGTAAATATACGGATGGATCGACAGACGATACTAGACTTGAATTAGTTTCATATTGGATTAAGGAAGCTATAAAGTGCGCGGAGAATTCAGTTTGGGAAGCGAAATATCTTGGGCGTGCTATGCATTCTGCACAAGACTATTCTTCACATGGTAATATTGGAATTAATCATTGGATGGCTATTCATGGCGCTTATGCAGATGACCAAAGATATATTTGGGATGATGATAAATTGCGAGGTTCTGATGTATTACCAGGTTTTTCTGGCGTAACGAAAACGAATGGAACACAATATAGATGGATTGAAGCACAGGAAAATACAGGAGCAGTGGTGTTAATATATTACTTGATGAGAGCTGGACGTTTATAGAATTCGGTAGTCTGAAAATACTTGACAATGTCTTGTGTGTGTTGTATTATGTGCTCATAAACATGTAATTAAACCGCTGATTGAGAGTAGTAGCATACCACACCGCTTTTCAGAGAGCCGCGCATTGGTGCGAGCGTGGCAGGCAGGCGTTATGTGAATGGACTCATGAGGGCGGCCCGAAAGGCGCAGAGCCGAGTAGTTGCCGCCGGGAGACCCCATCCGTTACCAAGGGGGCGCGCATGATGGTGCGCGAAGCGAGCGGGCGCTTTTGGAGCGCCAATTTGGGTGGTACCGCAGGAGTCTATTTGTTTATAACTCTTGTCCCTTACAATCGTAGGGGACAAGAGTTTTTTATTTTATTTGAGAAAGGGGCAACAATCATGTCAAAGCACGTACCGTACCGCATCTATCTGCCGGAAGAGAGGATTCCGCGGCAGTGGTATAACCTGCGCGCGGATATGAAGGAGCAGCCCGCTCCGTTTTTGAACCCGGGGACCATGCAGCCCCTGAAGCTCGAAGAATTATATCCGATTTTCTGCGAGGAGCTTGCGCAGCAGGAGTTTGACTCTACAAACCGGTATATTGATATTCCGGAGGAGATCGTGGAATATTACAAGACCTTCCGTCCCTCTCCGCTCATCCGTGCCTATAATTTGGAGAAAGAGCTGGGCACGCCCGCGAAAATCTACTGTAAATTTGAAGGCAACAACACCTCCGGCAGCCATAAGCTCAATTCCGCCATCGCGCAGGCCTATTATGCCAAAAAGCAGGGCCTTCAAGGCCTCACTACGGAGACGGGGGCCGGCCAGTGGGGCACGGCGCTCTCCATGGCGTGCGCATATTTCCACATTCCGTTGACCGTTTATATGGTCAAAACGAGCTTTAATCAGAAGCCCTACCGCAAGTCGATCATTGAAACCTTCGGCGCGGAAATCATTCCCAGCCCGAGCGATACGACCAAGGTCGGGCGTGAAATCCTCCAAAAATTCCCCGATACGGGCGGTTCGCTCGGCTGCGCGATCTCCGAAGCGGTGGAAAAGGCCGTTTCAACGCCCGGCACGCGCTATGTGCTCGGCTCGGTGCTCAACCAGGTGCTCCTGCACCAGTCCGTGATCGGCCTGGAGGCGAAACAGGCCATGGCGCTCTATGACGAGTACCCGGATATCGTCATCGGCTGCGCGGGCGGTGGCTCGAACCTTGGCGGCCTGATCGCACCCTTTATGCAGGACCGGCTGACCGGCAAAGCAAACCCCTATTTCATCGCCGTGGAGCCGGCCTCCTGCCCATCGATGACGCGCGGCAGATATGCCTATGATTTCTGCGATACCGGCAAGGTTACGCCGCTGGCCAAGATGTACACGCTTGGCTGCGAATTCCAGCCTTCCCCCAATCACGCGGGCGGGCTGCGCTACCACGGCATGTCGCCGATCCTGTCAAAGCTCTATCACGACGGCTTCCTGGACGAAGCGCGCGCCGTGGAGCAGACTAAGGTGTTTGACGCGGCGATCCGCTTTTCCCGCTGCGAGGGTATCCTGCCCGCGCCGGAATCCTCCCATGCCATTTATGCGGCGATCGAGGAAGCCCTCAAATGCAAAGCCTCCGGTGAGGCCAAGACGATCCTCTTCGGCCTGACGGGCACCGGCTATTTCGATATGGCCGCTTACGCCTCTTATTTTGACCGGACGATGAGCGATTCCATCCCGACCGACGAACAGCTTGAAAAAGGCTTTCAGGGCCTCCCGAAGGTAGCGGAATAATCGGTTCTGAATTTTATTGTTACCGCATAGTTTATGAAAAAGCATCCTGTATCCGGAACGGGGCTTCGGATACAGGATTTTTTTTGAATCGAAAAAAGTTTTCAGACCGCCGTGTTATTGACGGAAACGCTTTCATATGTTACGATTCTGTAGAATCCTGTCGTCCGGCCCACCGGACGATTGTATATTATTTTGAAAAACCGTTTTCGATTCAAAATTTGGGAACGGCAGGGGAGAAAGGAAGAAGATAGGATGAGCAAAGTTAAAAATGAGGCTACGATCAAAAATCCGATCGTCAAGGCCGTGCGCGAGCAGTTGGAGCATCGGGCTTTATGGCTGTATCTACTCTGCGACGAGGCGGGCAAGCGCGGCCTTTCGTGGGAGGATTTCGGCTCCGCGGCAGTCAAGCGCTGCGGCCTGTATCAGGGTGCGGGCCTTGTGAAAAAGGGCGGCACGCAAAGCCTGAAGGGGCTGCGCAAAACGCTGTTTACCAAACCGGCGCAGTGGATGTTTGAAATGGACGTCAAGGAATGCACGGACGACTTGCTGGCGATTGATTTTCACTATTGCCCGCTGGTGAAGGCCTGGCAGAAGCAGGGTTGCTCAGATGAAGAGATCGCCCTGCTGTGCGATATCGCCATGTGCGGCGATCACGGCATCGGCGAAGCCTACGGCTGCGAGCTGGAGCTGCCGCAGTGCATCGCAAAGGGCGATCCGATCTGCGCGCTGCGCTATGTGCGGAAAAAGTAAGGGATTAAGGAAGAAGGAAAGGAAAAAGCACACCTATGAATCAAATCAGAAAAGTATCGAAGAAGATCATCCTCGCTTACTGTATTCCGCAGTTTGCTGTGGGCCTGTTTACGGCGATGATCTCCAATTATCTGCTCTATTTTTACCAGCCCTCGAAGGAGTCCGGCATCCCAACGCTGATCACGCAGGGCGTCGTGGTGCTCGGCATCCTCACCTTTATCGGCTTTGTCAAGGCTGTCGGCCATATCATCGACGCGGTGACGGACCCGCTGGTTGCGAACCTGAGCGACAAAAGCCGCAACAAAAAGGGCCGCCGCATTCCGTTCATGAAATATGCCGCCATCCCCTTCGGCCTTTCAGCGTTGCTCATTTTCTGCGCGCCGCAGAATACGCCCGGCCTTGTCAACAACATCTGGGTGGCGGTGTTCATCTGGGCATATTTCGTGTTTTATACGCTTTATATGATCCCGCATAACGCGCTGCTGCCGGAGATGATCACGGATACTAAGGAGCGCGTTAATGTTTACACCTTCAACTCCCTATTCTTTGTCACGGGCAGCGCGTTGGGCTATGTGACCCCGGCGCTCGTCGGCATGTTTAAAAACGCGGGGTTGGATGTGCTGCTGGCCTGGCGCGCGACGTTCGCGATTTTTACGGTGGTCGGCATCATCCTGCTGCTGATCCCGGCTGTTATGATTAAGGAGAGGGAATACGTCAATTCCGTGCGCCCGACCGTGTCTCTCATGCAGTCCTTAAAGCATGCGTTCAGCAACAAGCACTTCCGCTGGGTCACCCTCGGCCAATTGCTGGAGGGCACGGCGATGTCCTTCTTCCAGTCCTGCATTATGTATTATGTGACAAGCCTGATGGGCCTGCCGGAAACAGCCTCCGTCGCGATCCTCGCGATTTCCATTGTCGGCTCCCTGTGCCTGTATCCGCTCATCAGCAAATGGGGCAAAAAGTCCGGCAAGCGCAAGCCGATTATCTGGGGCTGCGTGGTGTTTACCATTGCGGAGTTCATTATCTGCTTTGGCGCGGATATGCCCGGCCCGGCGATGGTAAAGGCCTGCGGCCTCGCCCTCTTCGTCTCCTTCCCGTTTGCGGTGCTCAACATCCTGCCCGGCTCCATGATGGCGGACGTCATCCAGTATGACACCCTGATCACCGGCATCAACCAGGAGGGCATTTTCAGCGCGGCGCGCTCTTTCATCACCAAGCTCGGCACCTCCCTTGCGATCATGATCGTGCCGTCGCTGACGGTGATCGGCGCTGCGGCGGGCGAAAACATTGGCCGGACGGGCCTAAAGGTCACGGCGCTTGTCGGCGGCCTGTTCTGCCTGGGTGCGGTGATCGCTTTCATCAAATACCGTGAGGACGAGGTGCTCGGCCTGATCCGCCAGAAAGGGGAGAAGCAGGAGAAGGAGGCGGTGCGGAAATGACCGCCCTCTATATTTTTCTCGTCATTCTGGCCGTGTTGCTGCTACTGTTTGCCGTTTTAGCGCTTAATGCCGTGCGCGCCAAACAGCGCGGGCGCAGGCTCGCGCCGCAGCCCGATTATTACAGCGAAGCAGAGCTTGCGCAGCATGCGGAGAGGCTGGCCCAAATGATCCGCTGCGAAACGGTTTCCTGCCGCGAAAGCTTTGACGATACGGAATTTAAAAAATTGCGCGACACCGTGCGGGAATTGTTTCCGCTCTTCCATGAAAAGGCGCAGTTTATGACGTTCAGCGACGACTGCTGGGTCTACAAGCTGCCCGGCAAAGACCAAAGCCGCAATATGATGGTGATGTCCCACCACGACGTGGTCGCGGGCACGGGGGAGTGGAAGCACCCGCCATTTGCCGCGGAGATCGCGGACGGTAAGCTCTGGGGCCGCGGCACAGTGGATACGAAAACGCCGCTGTTCGCGGAATTTACGGCTTTTGAGGAGCTGCTGGGGGAGGGCTTCGAGCCGCCCTGCAACCTGTGGCTCGCCTCCTCCCACAATGAGGAGATCGGCGGCGACGGCATCCCGCTGGCGCTGGAGTATTTTAAAAAACAGGGCATTGAATTCGAGCTGATCCTCGACGAGGGCGGCGCGATCATCGCTGCGCCGATGCCAGGTATCTCCTGCAAGTGCGCGATGCTCGCCGTGCATGAAAAGGGCCGCCACCTGCTCAAGTGCACGGCGGGGGAGGGCGCGAGCCACACGGGCCTTGCGCCGAAAACCGATACGCCCGTGGTGCGCATGGCAAAATTCATTGCAGAGGTATCGGAGAAAAAACCGTTTATCCGCCGGATTTATCCGCAGGTGCGGGCCATGTTTGAGGGCCTTTGCCCCTATATGGCCTTCCCGATGCGGCTGATCTTTGCAAACCTCTGGCTGTTCGCCCCGCTGCTGAAAACGCTCATGCCCAAAATCAACCCCATGGCGGGCGCGATGCTTGGCACGATGTGCTCCTTCAACACGATCAATGGCGGCAAATACGGCAGCGTCCAGGCAAAAACCGTGGAGGCAGGCGCGTACCTGCGCTGCATTGACGACAAGGATCTGGCGCAGGATATCGCCGCCTTCCGCACGATCGCGGAGAAATACGGCGTTGAGGTGACAGACGGGGAGGGCAACGAATACCATGCCCCCGCCGATTTGGGCAAACCCGCCTATGATTATGTGCGGGAGTGCGTGGCGGATGTTTTTCCGCACGTGGCCTGCGCGCCCTTTATTCTGCCTGCGGGCACGGACGCGCGCTGGCTGACGGATGTGTGCCAATGCGTCATCCGTTTTGCGCCGATCGACATTGACCCGCAGCAGTTTGCAAGCGTCCACAGCCCGGATGAGAATATTGATATTAAGGCGGTTGGAAACGCCATCGCGTTTTATAAACGGCTTCTTCGGGAGTACCATTGAACCCATTCTCCGATTCCTGGAGGCTATCAAATCTGAAACAGCGCCGGTGCGGTTATGCTGCCGCAACGGCGCTGTTTGTTTTATGCTCCCATTGTTTCAACAGGGATTGCGGCATAGTAGGCCGTATCGGATATTCCTCAAGCTATTGTGTTTTGCAGCGCAATATGATAGCATCAGTGAACAAGGGAAAATAACGCCGCCCATGATGCGGCCATGGGCTGAAAACCGCTGCTGCCCCTGTTCACGGATGCTATGAATATTAGAAATAGATCCGCTATTGCAACCACGGCACATCAAAATCAGAAAAGGATTATCAGGTGGAGCCAAGTGTATAAGTGTGTTTCATTTTATTCCGCTAACCGTATGTTACAGGAGAGGCAAAGCGCTGTGATCGCAGCGTGGTCCGTTGTGGCGGATGAATATTATCATTATGATATGAAAATCGATGAGCTGGGGTATCCGCGCGCGCTTTGTTTGATACGCACCATCGAAGGGCGCGGCAGGATTCAAACGGAGGAGGGGGAGATCCTTCTCTCCGAAAAGGAGTTTATCCTCCTGAAGCGCAGGGATATCCGCTATTATTCTGCCGCTGCAAAGCTGTGGGCATATTACTGGGTGGATTTTTTATGGGTGGAGAAAGAGCCGGTGGGAATCGGTCATAAAAGATTTGCTCCCTTTGAAGAAAAAGAACGCCTGTTGTTTGAAGAGCTTTTGCAGGTGGGGCGTTCTTACCCGGAGGAGCTGCGGTATATTAACGGCATTTTTATCCACTATTTTTACTATTTGCGGTTCAAGGATCGTCCAGTTGAAGAAAATGCACGGCAGCCGATCTTGATGGAGGAAATTTGCTCCTATATTGAACAAAAAATCTATGCAAAGCTCAGCGTGCAGGAGGTCGCCGATTTTTTTCAGATTTCAACCCGGCGGCTGCATCAGATTTTTCAGCAATCCTGCGGGATGGCTCCCAAGCAATATATCAGCAGCAGGAAAATCGAAAAGGCTAAGCAGATTTTGTGCACCATATCAATTTCCGTTACCGATCTCGCGGCATTGCTCGGCTATGACAGCGCCTACCACTTTTCTGCTGCTTTTAAAAAACTGGTTGGATGCCCGCCGAGCGTTTTTCGCAAGCAATGTGCGAAGGCAGCGCCTCCCCATGAGGCTGATCAAATAGACCAAATAGAAGTGAAAGGATCTGAATATGGCAAGCATCGATTTTATTTATCAAAATGAGTATCAGAAAGAGATTTCTTTCCCCTTGGGCGGAATTGGAAGCGGCTGTGTTGGCTTATCCGGCGACGGAAGGTTAATAGATTGGGAGCTTCACAGCCGGCCCAATAAACAAAGCGTAAATGGGTTTACGCATTTTGCCATCAAGGCACAGCAGGGGAATCATGTTTTGGGCGCCCGCGTTCTCCAATCGGATACGCGCAAGGATTTTATGGGGAGCAATCGTCAAGCGGCCCATTCCTGGGGATATGGGCATGGGATCGACCGCAACACCATGGCGGGATTCGTCCATTTTAGGAATGTGACATTCCATGGGAATTTTCCTGTTGCAGAGGTGGAATACGGTGATCCGGATTTTCCGGCTAGGATGCGGCTGACGGCGTTCAATCCCTTTATCCCCTCCAATGTGTTCGATAGTAGCCTGCCGGCCGCTTTTTTTGAATGGGAAATTCAAAACACCTCTACACAGGAAATTACCTACACCATTGCGTTTTCTTGCCGAAACCCACTTTTAGGGCGGACGGCAAATCATAAAGCCAACGGCAAAGGATATACCGGCGTCCGCTTTTCCAATTCCAATCTAAAGCATAATGCCGACGCCGGTACAGCCCTTATCGCAACAGATTGTGAAAACACTGCTATTCAGGAATATTGGTATCGTGGGGAATGGTTTGATGCGTTGACCACTTTCTGGAATGACTTTTCATCTCCCTGCCCGTTAAAAGAGCGTCATTATGCTCGCGGTAACAGAGGAGAAGGGGAGATGGCCACCCTTTCTTCCAGCATAACAATTCCGGCCGGCGGCACAGGGCGAATCTGTTTTTTGCTCACATGGCATTTTCAGCTGATGGAAAAATATTGGGGGAAAAGCACCTTTGGGCGGCGATACCGTTGGAAGCAATACTATGCAAAAAGCTTTTGTGATGCGGCGGCGGTTGCCGATTATTGCTTTGCAAATTGGGCACGGCTGAAAGAAGAGACGTTTCTGTTCCGTGACACCTTGTTCCAGTCTGAAGTGCCCGAATGTGTCCTCGACGCCATTCAGGGCAATCTTGCGATTCTCAAAAGCAGCACCTGCTTGCGGCTGCAAGACGGCGCTTTTTACACCTTTGAGGGCTCGAATGCGGATAGCGGCAGCTGCGAGGGAAGCTGCACGCATGTGTGGAATTATGCCTATGCACTGGCGTTTTTGTTTCCGGAGCTGGAGCGCTCTATGCGGGAATTGGAATATAGCAGCAGCCTGAAAAAAAGCGGGGCTGTTAATTTTCGACTAATGCTGCCGCTGCGTTCAAAGCATTTGTTTCGCGGGGTATGCGCCGATGGGCAAATGGGCGGCCTTCTAAAATTTTATCGTGAATGGATGCTCTGCGGCGACGAAAACTGGCGCAAAAAGTATTGGCCCGCCGTCCAGCGGTCCTTGGCCTTCGCATGGAGCGAAAAAAATCCATATCAGTGGGATCCGCAGCGCAAGGGCGTTTTTACCGGCCAGCAGCACCACACGCTGGATATGGAACTGTTCGGCCCCAATAGCTGGATTACCGGCTATTATCTTGCCGCCTTGCGTGCTGCGCAGGAGTTGGCTCGAGCGGATGGGGATGAGGCGGCAGCCAGGGAGTATAGCCAAATCTTTCAAAAGGGCAGCGCTTATGTGGAGCGCGAATTGTTCAACGGGCGGCACTACATTCAGCAAATCAACCTGAAAGATCCATCCGTGTTGAAACAGTTTGGAAAAGAGAAAGTTTATTGGAACACAGAAACGCAGGAGATGAAATATCAGTATGCAGAGGGTTGCGAGATTGATCAGGTGATCGCGCAATGGCATGCAAACCTTTTGGGGCTGGGCAGTGTTTTTCAGCCCGCTCATCTTCATCAGGCACTGGAGGAAATTTATCGGCAGAATTTCAAACAGATGCGCTCTTTCAACAACCCTTGCCGGGTTTACGCGGCGGACGGGGAGGCGGGCCTGGTGATCTGTAGCTGGGAGGGCGGCGCTCCCGCTATTCCGCTGCCATATGCACAGGAAACCATGTGTGGCTTTGAATATGCTGCGGCCTGTCTGATGCTACAGGAGGGCATGGAACGGCAGGCGCTGGAGATCGTTTCCGCCATACGCGCCCGCTACGATGGGCAAAAGCGCAACCCGTGGGCGGAAATTGAATGCGGCGGCAGTTACGTCCGTTCCCTTGCCTCCTACAGCCTGCTGCTCGCCTACAGCGGCCTGATTTTTGATCTGCCGCATCAGCGCATGGGCTTTCGCCCCCTGAAGCCAGGATCATATTTTTTTGCTTTAGACGGGTGTTGGGGAAGTGTACATTATTGCCGGGAAGAGATGAAAATTCAGATCCGCTATGGAACGATACGGCTCAAACAGATCGCCGCGCCGTTTGAAGCGGTGTCACTTACGGTGAATAGCAACCCCGTGCCATTTACAACACATGGCAGAGAGCTTCTGCTACAACAGGAAAGGACGATTGCGGCAGGAGATGCGATATGTATCAAGTTTTCCGTCAATGTGTAGCGCAATCTCTTTATCCTCATCAAAGGGCGCGTTGCAAAACGCTCCTTGCGGAAACTCGTCATGAGAAAAACCGTGGTTTCGGGCGCGCAAGGCCCGAAATTTGCCTGCGTGAGGCAAAAACAGTTTTTTAAAAGGGACTGTTGCAAAATGCCTTGCATTTTGCAACAGCCCCTTTTTGCCCTCATAAGCAGGTGAGGATGGCAGGTCGACGGCGGAGTTTTGTTTCTTAACAGGGGCTAGACCGTCTCCCTTATTGGGGAATTTGCTTTTTCAAAGCGCTCATTAGAATGAGAGCCGGTGCGCAATCATGATGAATTGGGTTACAAAGTATTCAGCGGGTGAGAATGAGCAAAAAACAGGGCGGCCTGGCCAATTGCCATACCGCCCTGTTTGGTTTTTCCACGGGTATGCACCGGAGCGCTGCGTTGCCCGTGATTTAGCTTTTTTGCAGCGCGCGATCCAACCAGATGGAGCCGACGTCCATCGCATCGTATAAACCATTTTTTTCGCTTTTTTTAACGATTCGCTCGCGCGGGCGGACATCCGGATCCGTGTTCATCAGTTGAACGGTCACCTTATTCGCAACCTCAAGCTCCTTGACCTTTTTTGTGCTGGTAATCTGCATCATAATGACAAACGGTTCCGCCATGCTGCCATAGTAGAGCGTATTGCCCTTGCGGACCAAAGGACGGCCCTTATACATTAAAAACGGCGCTTTTTTCTTACTCTCCGCCAATTCCAATTCCTCCTATTCTAAAAAGATCTATCCCGCACTAGAACCTATTTATCATAGCATACTTCCCTCCTCTTGTCAAAAAAGCAACTGCCGAAGGCTCACAAAAAGGCGGCCCGCCGACCGGCAGGCCGCCTCTCAGCCTTATGATACACAAAGGAGAGTTACGCATCCAAATAACAGCGCACCAAAGCCTGTAGCAATTCGTCCCGATCCAGCTTGCGAATAAGGCTTCTCGCATTGTTGTGCGTGGTGATATAGGTTGGATCTTCTGAAAGAATATAGCCAACAATCTGGCTGATGGGGTTATACCCCTTCTCGCCGAGTGCATCGTACACGGTGCGCAGCACCTGCCGCATTTCCTCGTCGCGCTCCTCTTTGATTGAAAATTGAATCGTTTTGTCCGTCAATGCGTCCACCTCCATATCTACATATCTATTTTATTATATACGACTTTTTCAATAAAAACAATGTAATCTGTCTATTTTCTGAAAGATTTTCGTAGAATCCCTCAGGCATAGCCAGCCGTATGATCAATTGCATTGCAAAAGGGATGGAATGAAGCACAGGAAACGCTGTATAACATCGTTTACGCTGCGCAATCGCACTCCCTGTATGACACATGCGTTGTGTCGAAGGATATGAATCATCTGATTTTCATGATTTCTTCTAAAACAATGAAAAAACGCGAAAAAAGGCAATTTCATTAGAAAAAAAGAGGTAAATGGATTTTTTGATTATAAAAGTCCTAGAATCATTTTAAATAGTCTGAAATCTCCTATTGAAGTTCAAGTGAACTTATGATATTATACAGTCAACAAATCAAAAGATCAAACGAAAGGAGGAAGCCATCATGTTTCAAACATTGCCAGGAACCCTATTGGAGCGCAGGCAGACAGATGGCCGCGGCGCCTACAGCCTAATCCAGCCGATCCTCTCACTGACAAAAGGTTTAACGCTCTCCCAGATTCGGGAGCTGACAGGGCTGGAAAACTCCACGGTTCAAAATTGGGTCAAGAGAGGCTGGGTGGCAAACCCAAAATCCAAGCGCTATGGGGAGCGCCAGGTGATGCGGATTATCCTGATCAATGCCTTGCGTGCGTCCCTTCAGTTGGATAGTATCGCCCAACTGATGCAATATCTCAACGGAAGTGTAGAGGATGTAGCCGACGATATTATCTCAGACGGCGCGCTTTATGATTATCTGTGCGCAATCGTATTTGAGCTGGAAGATGCGCCTGTGATGGATGAAAAAAAGCTGGATGAAACCATTGCAGCCCATATTGCCGATTATCACGGCCCGGCGCAGGATTCCCGCGAAAAGCTGGGCAATACGCTCAAGATCATGACGTTCGCCTGCATCTCCTCCCGGCTCAGGCAAAAGGCGGAGGCGGAGATGAGCGCCATACTCGGGGGCTAAGTTTAGGCTGAGCAAACGTTTGCTGTCCTGCGGCTTCTGAATTGCGCATATCTATCAAAAAAAGAGGAAAGGAGAGAAGATTATGGAACCCAACACGGTCATGCTGTTTGTCTGGATTGGCCTGATGGTTGCGTTTACCGTCATCGAGGCGGTCACTGTGCAGCTTGTTACCATCTGGTTCGCCGTGGGCAGCTTAGTTGCCCTCATTGCGAATATCGCAGGCGCGAACATAGTGGTGCAATGGCTGATATTCGTTGCGGTATCTGCCGTTTGTCTGCTGGCCACACGCCCAGTCGTCAAAAAGGTTGTCAACGCAAAGGCGCAGCCAACCAATGCGGATCGCTGCATTGGGCAGACGGCTCTCGTGACCGAGGCAATTGACAATGAGATTGGCACGGGTCAGGTCAATTCAAAGGGGATCATCTGGACGGCGCGCTCCCTAAACGGGGAGCAGATTGAAAAAGGCGCCAGCGTCGTAATAGAACAAATCGAAGGCGTCAAGGTTCTAGTTACCCGCGCATCCTGATGAGAGGAGCGCAATCGTCCAAAAAGAACAGGGAACCCCCTGTTCCAATAAAAATTGAGGAGGAACTCTAGTATGGAATGGTTGTTTGTTGTGCTTGGCATCCTGTTGTTTTTGCTGATTATTGTGGTGCTCAATATCAAAATTGTGCCGCAGTCAAAAGCGTATGTCATTGAAAGGCTCGGTACCTATCATGCCACGTGGGAAACCGGCCTGCACGTAAAGATTCCGTTTTTGGAGCGCGTTGCAAAGGTCGTCTCCCTGAAGGAACAGGTGGCGGATTTCCCGCCGCAGCCTGTTATCACAAAGGATAACGTCACGATGCAGATTGATACCGTTATCTTCTTCCAGATCACAGATGCAAAGCTTTACACCTACGGCGTGGAGCGCCCGATTTCCGCCATCGAAAACCTGACCGCAACCACCCTGCGTAATATCATCGGCGAGATGGAGCTCGATCATACGCTCACCTCCCGCGATACGATCAATGCGAAAATCCGCGGTATCCTCGACGAAGCGACCGACCCCTGGGGCATCAAGGTCAACCGCGTGGAGCTGAAGAATATCGTACCGCCTGCCGAGATCCAGGATGCGATGGAGAAGCAGATGAAGGCAGAGCGCCAGCGCCGTGAATCCATCCTGCGCGCTGAAGGTGAAAAGGCCAGCAAGATCCTGGTTGCCGAAGGCCAGAAGGAAAGCCAGATTCTCGCCGCAGAAGGCGAGAAGCAGGCCGCAATCCTGCACGCGGAGGCCGTGAAGGAAGCGAAGATCCGCGAGGCGGAAGGCCAGGCGCAGGCAATCCTTGCCGTGCAGAAGGCCGAGGCCGAGGGCATTCGCATGATTAACGAGGCAGCCCCGGGCGAAGGCGTTATCACCATCAAGAGCTTGGAGGCCTTCCAGAAGGTGGCCGACGGGCAGGCGACGAAGATCATTATTCCGTCCGATATCCAGGGCCTTGCAGGCCTTGCAACCAGCGCGGGCGAGCTGCTGCGCAAGGAATAGGCGCCTTGCTGAAAAAGCGCTGAAATAACGTTCAGTGAACGCATATGAAACAAAGCCTGGAGCAGTTGTCCGGAGGGACGCTGCTCCAGGCTTATTTATATAAAAAATAAGTGGTAATATAAATGATTGTTTACATATTGCATATAAAGTGTTAAAATAAAAAACATAAATGGTAATTTTATGGTTTCATCCATGACTGATTCAGGGAATCAGATAAAATTTTAGGAGAGGTAATGATGAGCAGAAACACAATCAGCAAAGTTCGTATTCTTTCCCTGATCCTGGCATTGGCCATGATCTTTCTCACGCCAATGACGATGGCCGCAAACCCGCAGGATCCGCCGCCCGCGCCGTTGGAAGCGGTTTCGGATGCGTTGGAGCCTGAGCACGCGGCCGGCGAGCCCGAAGCCCTGCCGGCAGAGGAGCTTTCAGAGGAAAGCACATTTTTGGGGGAGGAAGAAACGAGTTCCGAACCTGCGGAGTCGTTTACGCTTCCCAGCGAGCCTGAAACGGCGGGGGAAACGGCTGACCCTGCCGCGGGGATCGAAACGGAAACAGCATGGGAAGCCGTGGAGGAACAGCCCGGTGTTTGGGAGGAAGAAACAACCGAAGCTCCTTCGATTGCCCCCATGGGCTTGAGCCCAGAATTCTGGATTGAAAACACAAGCGGCAACCGGGTTTATGAGGCGGTTTTGAGGCCGGGGCAGTCCATCAAGCTGGGGCTGCATAATTGGATGACGTTTGCGCTCTCCAGCCGTGCCACCTGGAAGGTGTCGCCGGGCAGCGGCAGGGGAACCCTCTCCACCTCCACGGGCGCGGAGTGCACCTACACCGCCGGGAGCGTCACGGGCACGGCAACCGTGACCGCCACCTTAAAGGACGGCACCAGCAACTCCATCAAAATCTACATCACCAAAACGCTGGATATTATCCGCCCAGATACGAATGTGGACGTTCCCTATGAACATATCTATGTAGGCGCTGCCAAGCAGCTGCGCGGCAACACGGTGGAAAACCGGGAATACAACACTGATTTGAAGGCTTATTGGACGACGGGCGGCCATGACGACCTGGTTCGCCGCGCTTGGGATAGCAGCCAGAAATGCTGGACGACGCAAACCATCACCGGCCTGAAGCCGGGCACGTTCACGCTCGCTTTAAAGGCCACCACGCAAAACGATGTGCAGGCGCAAATCCCCGTGACGGTGATTCAGCCGCTTTCCCCCAACCGTTTGGGCTTTGTCACCTCAGCGCAAAAGCTGCGCATTGCCAGCCCCACGAGCCTTTCCGCCACTTCTGTGTATCGCGGGGCGGCGGTTACGATCAAAGGGCAGGTGGGGAACTATTGGTATGTCACCTTTGGCAGTGCATGGGGGGTTTTACCGAAGTCGGTAGTCAACGATTATCCGTATGGGACGTATTCGGGGCCAAGCAGTAAATACTACTTTATGAATCGGGATAAATATGTGAAAGTAACCTCATTCAAAAGTGGTACAGCAAGGGATCCGAATGAATACAAGAAAAATATTTCCGATTTTTGGAGTAAATATAATGATGCGGACCGCAAAGCAAAATATCAAAGTATCGCTGATCAGACGGATCTGCCTATTATATTGATTGCAGCCATACACTATAGAGAGAAGGGGGGGAATCTAAACTATTCATTTAGAGATGGATCTAATTTAAATGGAAAGGATTTTGTTGCGGACGCAGTCAAAACGATCAAATCGGGACAATGGAGAGACTTCCAGAATGCAATCGGCATGGGCAAGGGGACACGCAACCTGTTGGCAATGCTGCAATTTGCGGAATTGTGGAACGGAACAGGCTGTGCGGATTTTGGTAGAATCAATCCCTATTTATATGCAGGGACAAACATCTATAGTAAAGGGAAGTACCCATATGATGGACACTGGGATCCAGAATGGGAAGATGGCCAACCTGGTGTATTGTATTTGCTAACACAAGTGTATTAAGGAGAGAGCTCTTATGAAAAAAGTCTTGTCAATCCTGTGCTGTATCGTGCTTCTGTTCTGCGTAGCAGCGTGCGGCAAAGAGCCGGAGCCAGCAGCGGAGCCGTCAACCGAAAGCATCCCGGTAAGCAGCAATACCCTGATTTCTACAGAACCGCAGAAACCCTATTGGGATACGCACGAGCCGCTTTCCTATGCGGGGATTTATAACGGCCAGCGGTTTTCGGGAGATTATGAAATCGCTTCTTATGATAAAACAAAAGAAGGCGATGCATATTTTAAGCTTCCAAGATTGGAGGGTAAAGTGGAAGATGTCGCTCAACAATTTTTAGTGCGGAAAGAAACAATCGCGGATCCATTTTTAGATATCTATTATGATAAAAAAAATAATCGGTATGTTGATGCATGGCAAACAGGATACCGTATGGATAAGGATGGATATCCGGAGTTTGATTTTAAAACGACAACATATTATTACAGCAACACATCCTGCACGATTCCAGGATCAGATGGGTGGTCTTATATTGAAGCGGACGATGAGTATGTAGTGTATGTGGATGGTCCGAAAAAAGCGGAAGAAGAGAATAAGCTGCATACACGCATTTATTGGAAAAAAGGCGCAGGGTTGTTAGGCTTTTATCGATATTCCCCGAGTTTAGATGGTGGTGGCGCTTATGTTACCAACGTTCGCTTTACCTCCAAAACAGCGGACGGTTGGAACATGGCGGAAACCATTGTGCCGAACGCCCTGCCCGGGGCCAAGCGCGTTTGGCCGGAAAAGCTCTGGCCCGCGGAATATAAGGGCCTGAACGACCCGGAGCTCCGCGCGATTTTGGAAGAATATTAAAGGAAGCCCTTGCATGGAAGGAGGCTCGTGATGAAACGAATCTTGTCAATCCTTTGCTGTCTTGCGCTTGTGTTTTGTCTGACTGCGTGCGGAAAAGAGCCTGAATTGGAGGAGCCGTCAACGGGAAGCATACCGGTAAACAGCAATACCCTGACTTCTACAAAACCACAGAAACCCTATTGGGATACGCACGAGCCGCTTTCCTATGCAGGGATTTATAACGGTCAGCGCTTTTCCGGGGATTATAAAATTGAACGCGGCGGTGAAACCAGAGAGGGCGATGTGTATTTTGATCGCCCATGGTTAGTCGGAAAATTGGAAGATAAAAATCAGCCCTCTTCTGCAAAAGAAGAGTCCATTATCGAGCCGTTTTTGGACATCTATTATGACCGGAAGAACAATCGGTATATCGATGCATGGCAGACAGGAGTTTTGAGGCATGAAGATGGATATGCGGAGTTTGATTTTAAAACAAACACCTATTATTACAACGATACGTCCTGCAAAATCCCAAAGCTGAGAGAAGCGTTCATCGAGGCGGATGATGAATTCGTGGTGTATGTGTATGGGCCGAAAGAAGCGGAACCAGAGGAAGAGTCGCAGACACGGATTTATTGGAAAAAGGATGCGGGATTATTAGGAATCTTTTACTATTCTCCTAATCCAGAGGGCGAGGCATATGTTAAGAACATCCGTTTCACCTCAAAAACCGCCCGGGGTTGGAACATGGCGGAAACCATCGTGCCAAACGCCCTGCCCGGGGCCAAGCGCGTTTGGCCGGAAAAGCTCTGGCCGGCGGAATATAAAGGCCTAAACGACCCGGAGCTCCGCGCAATTTTGGAAGAATATTAGAAGATAAAACAGATAAAAGCAAAAAAATTTTATGTCGTGACGTATGGCAAGAGGAATGGAGCTGTTCACGCGCTGCGCGGCGTGAATATGGTGATGGAGCGAGGGGATCTTCTGGCTTTCACCGGAAAGAGCGGCTGCGGGAAATCGACGCTTTTGAATATTCTGGGCGCTGTCTGCACGCCGACCAGTGGATTCTATCTGTTTGAATTGAAGGTGCAGAGGTTTCCAAACTCTCCGGCGGGCAGTGTCAGCGCACAGCGATTGCCGGGCGGCCGAATCTGCTGCTTGCAGATGCGCCTACCGGCGCGCTTGATGAAGAAACCGGGGGAAAAATTCTGCAAATTTTTCAGCAGCTGAACCAGAGGGGGATGACAATCCTCATTGTAACGCATGATGAAGAGGTCTCAGCAGGCTGCCATAGAAAAATCCGTATGCGGGATGGCTTGATGGAGTGAATTGTGATACAGAGGCGGCGGGGTGTAATGCGCCCCACTGTCGGCTATTTTTTGTTACGGTATAGGGATAAACGCAGTTCGTCCTTACAAGGTTTCCGGCATCAACCGCGAGCCGGCTTCCGATGCAAAGCTTGCCTGTGAATCACACGGAGCAAAGGGTATACTCTGTTTACGAGAGCAGGCAGCTATCGGAGATTATAAACGGCTAACGATAGCGTTTGCATATTATATCCCCACAGGTTGACAATATGAATTTTTTTTGATAAAATTAAAAACCGTCACATAGTAAGGCGCTTTGAGATTAGCGCGTTGCCAAAGATAGAGGAAGACGTAATGAAGTGATCATAACGGGGCTGACTCGAAATTTTTTGAAGCAGTGTAAGTTTTGTCCGCAAGAAATCCAGTGTTTATGCGGGGTTTCACAGTTCGAAAACTGAATAAAATTGGTGTTCTTTCCGTCAGTTCTTTCCAAAAGTTTTGGAAATGATTTTCGGATTGACATATGGAGAGTTGTCCGAGTGGTCGAAGGTGCAGCACTCGAAATGCTGTAGACCGAGAGGTCTCTAGGGTTCGAATCCCTAACTCTCCGCCATCGTCGTCACAAGCTATGTATCGCTTGTGACGATTTTTTTACAAAAAATCATCCCGCACTCACGCCGCTGTTCCTCCTCTCCCCAAAAAGTTTCACAACTTTTCGGGGACCCCATTACACAGTAAACAAGCGGGTTTGCTGGACTTTTCTTTTTTATATAAGCGAGCTGAGAGAGCCTTTTTTCAGGGCAAAACAGGAGAGAACCGGGACAGAACAGCCAGTTTTCAGCCTGATGCCCTCATTTTTCAGGGTTCGAAACGGCGAAATTTTCTTTTCCCATTTCTATCTCGCTCCATTTGCTCTGAAAGCCTTGGGCATCCGGCAAAAACATCCCATCCACCATCGCCTGTGCAGAAGACAGTTTTGACGAATAATCCAAATGGGCGTATATATTGGCCGTCGTACTGAAATCCGAATGTCCCAGCCAGTCTTGAATCTGTTTTAACGGAACACCGTTTGCAAGCAGTAGGCTTGCGCAAGAATGTCTCAAATCGTGGAAACGCATCTTTTTCATTCCGTGCCTTTGAATAAAGGCAGGAAATTGTTGCGTAAGATAATTGGGATTCATTCTCTCTCCCAGTTCATCCACAAATACATATCCGTCGTACTCATAGTTGTAGCAGTTGCCGCAGACCTGCTTGTTCAGTTCCTGCGCCGCCTTGACTTCTCTGAAGTATTCAGCAAAGCTGCCCACCAGCGGAAGTGTGCGCATACTGGATTTTGTTTTTGCTGAATTCTGCTCAATAATCTTTGTTTTACCGTCAACCTGAATTGAAGTGACGGTGCGCTTTATTGTCAGCGTTCCACGCTCAAAGTCGATAGCGTCCCATTTGAGTCCCAGCACCTCGCCACGGCGCAAGCCATAAAAGGCAGTGACTAAAACAGGCAGTTCCAGTTTTTTTCCCTTGATCACCTCAAAAAGATGCTGTAATTTTGATGCGTCCAAAAATACCGGCTGAAAGTCATTCTTTTTTGGGTGGTCTACCTTCATCGCTACATTCTGCGGCACAAGATCGGTTTTCATTGCGTATTTCAGCGCCTGATGAATGACCGCGTGATAGTGAATAACAGAATTCGGTTTAACGGTTTTCAGCTTTTCGGAATAAAACTGCTGGATGTGCCGTGCTTCCAATCCTCGCAAGGTGTAGCCTTTCTTGCGAAAATAAGGCTCGATTACGCTTTTCACCATTCCTTCGTAAGAAGCGTATGTGGCGATCTTTACACGCACCTTTACGATATCCAGCCATTGCAGCAGATAATCCGCAAAGGGCATATCCGAGTTTAGCTCTTCAACTTCTGTAGGCGGCTCATAAGTACCGCGGATACGGATAAGCTCCGTTTCTGCTTTTCGTTTATTCCCTTTTTCGGGAAGTCCTGTGGAAATCCACGGCCTGTGCCTTTTGCCGTTGACATCCACATAGCTTAGCACCACATAGTAGTACCCTTTTTTAATTTCCAAGTGTTCTGATACCATAATTTATTTTACCTCCTGATTTTATTTGGCATACACAGGACAACTCGCAGGCGTAATGGTTCCAAACTTTTTAATGCTCTCAATCAGTCGTTTCATTTCCTCGTTGTTTTGAATTTTAAAGGGATGATCCTTGAACGGATGAAGCTCATACAGCGGAATGTCTTTTACTCGTTCCAGTTTGGCATCGTCCCGTTCCGCCTGTGTAGAGAATAAATCATCCAGCGTGGGCAGTGTAAAATCAGATTTTCGTGTTGTCATGTTGTTCGCCTCCTTATTGCCATTTCAGATTGCTTTTTTCAGGGCGCAAATATTCCCGTTCAATCGCCGCCTGCAACTTGTGCCATCGAAGCGCTTCGTTTTTCAGCATCGGCGTATCAATAAAGCCCAGAGCGTTCGCTTTCGCCGCAAGCTGGTTGATGTTGTTGCCGATGGCGGACAGTTCACGCATCGTGTCATAAAATATTGCGTCCGGTTTTTCTCTCGGCTCGTAGCCACGCAGAAGTATTCTGATAACGGCGGTCTCTGTAATTCCGCAAAGCTTTGCCTTGCGTTTTAATTCTTTGGCTTCCTGTGGAGAAAACCAAAACTGTTTTTTGATTCTTTGTTTCATCATGCTCGTCCTTTCATTGAGGGGTATTAGGGGTGCGGGTCTCCGGTGGAGACCTCTGCGCAAAGCGCAGAAGCACCGACCGAGGCGACAGCCGAGACCGCCCTAACGAGATTTACCGTTTTACGACTTTTGGGAGTATAAACGGTCTGCTCGCTGCGTCGTTGCAAGCTTCATATCTTTCGTCCCGCCGCAAGCGGCAGGCCTCAATCATTCCGCTGCTCCTCCTTTCCCCAAAAAGCCTTGCGGCTTTCCGGGGACCCCCGAAATGTAGCCTAAAACCTCCGTTTTGTTTATTTACTTCAGAAGATCCTCTACCGTGCTTAGCCGATGGAGGATTTCGCTTCTTGCGAGTGAATCAAAATCCTTTTTCAGTTGTCGGACAAGCCGAAAAGTCTTGTAGATTTTCTCATCGGTTGCGGCTTTGACATCTTTTCCAAGCCCCAGCCTCCGCAGATATTCCGACAGAGAAAGTCCGCAATAATATGCGTTTTCGCTGAGTTTCTCCTTCTCGGCAGGTGTTACTCTTACGTTGATTCCAAGCGTTTTGCTTCTCATAATATCTCAATCCTTTCTTTTGTTTGTGACAGCAATGACGGCTGTGACGGACATTTCGCTATACCGTGATATTCCCGTCATTTGCGTCACCGCCGTCATGGCGTATGAATTTAATCAGCCTGCTTTGTCCCGTCCGCTTGGTGCGGTACTCGATTCCGGCGGGCTCCAGCACCTCATAGTAAAACTGTCCCGAGTACTTGGTTACCACATTGGGCGTGGTTTCCGTTTCCGCCATATCGGCGATCAGCTCGGTGGCGGTTCCCACCCATTCGGTGCGGGCTTTCATAAATTCCACCACCCGAAAAAGAAACTGCGGAATCTCCGCTTTGCGGATTTCCTCCGTTTCTTTACGCTCCACCAGCTCCCATTTGAGATCCTGAAACCGCAAAGTCAGCTCCTGATATTCCACATCCCGCCCGCAGGCAAGAAGCGTGGCGTCCCGGCTGCTTCGCTTACGCTTGAGCACATAATTGGTGTCCGCCGCACCGGTGATGCCGGTAGAGCCGGAGACCTCGTTGAACGGGTCGTCGCCATCCTTGAGCTTGCGCAGATGATGGACGAGGATAATGGAAATATCGTGTTCATCGGCGATCCGTTTGATGGAGGAAATGTCGTCGTAGTCGTTGCCGTACATTCCCGTTTTCCCAGCGCTGCCTCTGGAATCCTGCACCTTTTGGAGTGTGTCGATGATCACCAGCTTTGTTTTCGGGAAGTCCTCCAAGAAGTTAATGATTTCTTCCTCCAGCCCGTTCCCGACCAAGCCGCAGGTCACGGCTAAGTGGAAGCTACGGGTGGAATCGTCCGTCAAATCGAAAAGCCGGTCTTTGATTCGTTTGAGCGTATCCTCCAAACAGAGATACAGCACGTCGCAGCGCATGGTCGGGATTTCCCAAACAGAGAAGCCTTGGGAGACTTGCAATCCCAACCACAACATCAGCTAGTTTTTACCGATTTTGGAGACTATGCTCAGTGCATCCACTTCTTGCGGAATCAGCCCATCAACAATGAACATGGTCTTACTCATCGGTGTGGACAGCAGGGTTTCTGCGTCCACGGTTACTAATTTTCTTTTCATAAGTACATCCTTTCTTTTTTTGGGGGATGCGGACAATTAGAACGCCGAAATCGAGGGGTTTGGTATTTTATCCTTCTTCACCTTGTTTCGACCTGAAAAAGCCTTTGTAAATAGGGAGTTTCTGCGCCTCTAACTGTCCGCTTTGCGCTCTCGTTTTTCTGCCTGCGGTGCACCTTTTTGCTGCAATCCGAGCAGTATTTCTGCCGGTTGGAGTTTGGCACAAAAGCCGCCCCGCACTCGGCGTAGTGATAAGTACGCTGTTTGAAAATGTCAGCATACAGTTCCTTTTCGGCAGGTAAAACCGCATTCCGGAAATACCTGCACAGCAGCGAATAGGAGATGGTCTGCGGGCAGACGCAGGGCTCGCCGTCGTCCAGCAATAGGCAGTTGCCATCATCGAAATTGGCGCACATCCTTTTTATCAGGCGGTTGCACCGCCTGCGCTGGGAAGGCGTGAGTTCGATTCGTTCAGGCACCCCATTTGCTCCTCAGTCACGTAGTTGATGACGCTGACCTTGGGGATTTTTTAATGACGTCCCAATTTTTACCGCCTGTATCTCGCCGTCGCTGATCAGCTTGTACGCAAGCGCACGGCTGACGCCGAGCATCTCCCGCAGTTGTTTGACGGTTACAATATCCGGGTAATCCGGGAACATCATCTGGTAAAGCTCTTTGAGCTCCGATTTCTTCATAGCTTCCATCCTCCTTTTTTATGGCTATGTAAGGCAGATATCGGCGTGAGGGTCGTAGCGCCTTCCGATATCTGCTGCCGTTGAACCCTAAGATTCCTACAGGCACTCCCGCTTGTCGGCGGGCGCTGTGCAGTCCCAAGCTGTTGTTTTTATCAACTCAGGCGCTCGTTTGCCTTTCGGCAAAGTCATGGCGGTTTGTATCCTTCGGACGGTCATTCAATTTTCAACTGCTGTGAAAGAGCCCTTCACTTATTCCCACTGAGAAGCGGCAAGTGGCAAGTCTAAATCAGAAAAATATGCCGGCAAAGCAAAGAAGCTGTTCCGATTGGAGCAGCTTTTTTTTCGGGTAGTCATCCAAATAAACTGTTCTATTCCTTATAAATCGGCAAAAAACATTGATTTTCTTACCGGTTTGTTGTATAATTATGCTGTGTTTTTATATCTACCCGAAAGTGAGGGCGAAAAATGGATTTGAATGTAGAACGCTGGTGCTCTATGAAAGAGATATGCGAATACCTCGGCGTCAGCCGGGACACCGTTTTAGCATGGATTGAAAAAAGAGAAATGCCCGCCACGAAAATCGGCAGGCTGTGGAAATTTAAGATCAGTGAAGTGGACGCATGGATGAAATCCGGCGTTGCGGCTGAGAAATAATCGGTGATTTGAATGGACGAAAAGAGATTGGAATCATTTGAAAACATGCTAAAAGCCATCCTTTCACAGTATGATTCGACTGTAGAAAAGATGGCAAAGCTCAAAGCGGAGGGCAAAGAAAAAACTGTTACCTATCGCCAGCTTTTTGCCAATAAGCTGCAACTTCAGGCGATGTTGTCCTATTATCGGACTTACGGACTTTTGGAGAATGATGGATAACAAATGACGATGAAACGCAACCCAATTAAGGATATGGAAGACAAACATCTGTTTAACAATGCTTTGACCGATTACATAAATAGCTGTGAAGTCTACATGGAAGGCATCGACCATAGCTACTATTCGAAGGTTATACTACCTTTAAGGCGGAGGAACTATCATGAATTTAATGGAATTATCATCAGACGGTAAAGTGGCATATTTGATTAAACCGATACTAAAAGTATTGCAAGAAGCGGGAGGACAGTTAGAACGTTCCGAAATCAAAGAGCGGATTGCAGATTTAGATGATCAAATAGCAGAATTTTCCGAAATCGTTAAAAAGTCAAAGAAAACGGGTAATACATATAAGGAGTTTAATTTCAAGTTTAACTTTGCCATTAAAGATTTGCTGTTTAACAATTTATTGACATATACTAACTCTTCTCCAATCACTCTAACGGAAAAAGGATTATATCTTGAGTTAGATACCCTTGATGTTCAAAAGGATATAATTGAAACCTCAAAAAAACATTGGGATGAACTGAGCAATAACAATAAGAAAAATAAAATTGCTGATGTTAGCGATAACGAAGAAGAAACACAGGCAGAAGAAAAAATCAAAGATGATTTCAAAGAAACACTGCTTGCGTCAATAGCTAGAATGAGTCCGAAAAAATTTGAAGCCTTTTCAAGAGCATTGCTAAACCGTATGGGTGTTGAATTTACCGAAAAAGGTGTTCAGATTAGCAACGACGGTGGAATTGACGGATATGGTTATCACATAGATGCAAATGATTTCAGAACGACAAGAGTAGTTATACAATGCAAACGATATAATGTTGCACCTGTTACAGAACCTGAAATCAATCAGTTCTTAGGCGCTATGAATAAATATCAAGCGGATTATGGTGTGTTCATTACCAACGGTAGATTTACAAATTCAGCCAGAGTCGCTGCGAGAGAGGGTTCACCAATTACGTTAATCGACGGCAATGATTTGGTTAAATTGGTCATAAAGTATGAGCTGTATATTACACCCGTTAAAACTTATGTGTTAGATGAATTTTATTATTCAGAGGAGTAAACGAACGTATAGCTATTAACTCCGTTAATGGTAAAATTCAAAATTAAGAGTGAGGGCGATAGCAATGAAATCAAACTTTGAATTTCTAAATAGGTATTGGCCTGTGCTGGCACAATTAGGCGCTAATGCAGAAAACTATCTGTATTCTGATCCCAATGCGTGTATCTATAAGCTTGGAATGTTTGCAGAGCGCCTTGTTCTGGAAATTTTGGTATTTGAACATATGGATGAACCCAAGACAGATAATACCCACGCCAATCGTATTCGTTTGTTGAAGCGTGCCGGCCTTCTTCCTCACGAGATTGATAATACACTATATGTTCTCCGTAAAACCCGCAATTCTGCAGTACATGCGGGAACAGATTCTGTAGACGAAGCTAAAACGCTTCTTTCCATGACATACAACTTAGCAGTGTGGTTTATGGAGACATACGGCGACTGGGGATATCTCGCCGAAGATTTTGTTATGCCTGAAGAAGTGCATCAGGTAGACCTAAAATCAGTAATAGAAGATCAGGAAAAAAAGATTGCCGAACTGTCAAAAAAGCTCGCACAGGTAACAACAGCTGTTTCGGGTACAACGCAGAAAGAACGTGCAAAACGAGCTGAGACGGTTTCTTCTATGATGCAGTGGAACGAAGCACAAACACGCTGTCTGATAGACGAGCAGCTTCGCAAAGCAGGATGGGAAGCAGATACCATCAATTTGCGTTACAGCAAAGGCACTCGCCCAGTGAAAGGCAGAAATATTGCTATCAGCGAATGGCCTACCAATTCTGCTTTTTATAAAAATGGATATGCAGACTATGCCTTCTTCATTGGGGAAAAACTCGTCGCTTTAATGGATGCGAAAAAGGCTTCGGAAGATGTTGCTTCTACCATTGATGTGCAGGTAAAAGACTATGCAAAACATATCAAAAAAGAACATTCAAAATATGTTATAAATTCTTGGGATAATTATCAGGTGCCTTTCCTGTTTGCTTCAAACGGCAGAGCTTTTTTGGAACAGCTCAGAACGAAATCCGGTATATGGTTTTTAGACGCAAGAAAAACATCCAACCAGTCATATCCAATCCGAAATTGGTTCAGTCCCAGTGATCTGGAAGAAAAATTAAGTCAGGATATTGACAAAGCCAATGAAAACTTAGCTAACTATAACGATTCGTTTATGGAAGACCCTACCGGTCTTAATCTCCGTGACTACCAGATTAAGGCGGTCAACAAGGCTACCGAAGCAATCATGAATGGTAGCCGCACGGCATTGCTTGCAATGGCGACCGGCACCGGTAAAACACGAACCGTTCTTGGCCTTATTTACAAAATGCTTGAATCCAAACGCTTCAAGAGAATTCTGTTCCTTGTTGACCGTGTATCCCTCGGAGAGCAGGCAATGGATACCTTTAAGGATGTCAAGCTGAAAGACTTAATGACTCTAGATGAAATCTATGAGCTGAAAGCCATTGATGATAACGAAATTAATCTAGAAACCAAAGTCAGCGTTTCTACTGTGCAGGGATTATTAAAACGTACCATTCTTTCTGATACACCTGATTTAATGCCTGGTGCTTTTGATTTGATTATCGTAGATGAGGCACACAGAGGATATATTCTCGACAGGGAAATGACAGAAGAAGAAATTCTCTACGATAATCAAGATGACTATATGAGTAAATATAAACAGGTCATCGAATATTTTGACGCAGTTAAAATTGCCCTTACAGCTACTCCTGCCCTGCACACCACTGAAATTTTCGGTGAGCCGATTTTTACATACAGCTATCGGGAAGCCGTGATTGACGGCTGGCTGGTCGATCACGACCCGCCTTATATCATCAATACAGATTTCATTGAAAACAAAGCGAAATTCAAAAAGGGTGAAACGCTTGCGCAGTATGACCCCAACACAAACGAGCTGATTAACGGCTCTGAATTGCAAGACGAGCTGGATTTTGATGTTTCGGAGTTCAATAAAAAAATCGTCCTTCCCGACCACACCCGCAAGGTTTTAGAGGAAATATCCAATCACTTGAATCCTGAAAGCGGCGAAAAGACATTGATTTTTGCTGTCAATGATAACCACGCCGATTGCATTGTCGATACTCTTCGTAATATTTATAAGCCCTACGGTATCTCCAATGATGCGATTATGAAAATTACCGGCAAAACCGCCGGCGGAAACAAAAAGAAAATTTTGCAGGTAATCAAACAGTTTAAAAACAACCAATATCCTAACATTGCGGTAACGGTTGATTTGCTGACAACCGGCATCGATGTTCCGCCTATCTGCAACCTTGTGTTTATGCGGAAGATTAACAGCCGCATCCTGTTTGAACAGATGCTCGGTCGTGCCACCCGCCTTTGCCCTGAGATCGGCAAAACGCATTTTAACATTTTTGATGCGGTGCGGGTGTATGAGGATTTGGACTCCACTTCCGGGATGAAATCCGTTTCCGTAAGCAAAACGATGTCGGAACTGCTGGAAGATCTATTCCGCAACAGCGAAGAAAACAAACAGCAGATCAAAGACCGTATTCTTGCAAGACTTCAGCGAAAAAACAACAATCTGACGCCGGAGCAAAAATATGAGGTCACGGAACGCTTGGGTGATATTGATTTAAGAGCATATGTCCACAAGCTGAAATCCTGCACAGAAGATGCGTTCATTGAAGGTTGCAAAAAAGATAAAGACTTTTTACTGTGGGTGGATTCGCTCAAAGGCAAGAAAAAAGGTTATTTCTACTCTGAAAAAGAAGACACCTTGAAAGAAACCACCCGTGGATACGGCGATACGGAAAAACCGGAAGATTATCTGGAAGCCTTTACGAAATTCGTCAACGAGAACAAAGACGAGATTGAAGCGATTCGAATTGCCTGCACCAAACCCAGTGATATGACCAGAGCACAGCTAAAAGAGCTGAAACTCGCTTTGGACAAAGAGAATTTCACGGAAACCAGCCTGAACGAAGCCTCCAGTGCCGTTACCAATGCACATATTGTGGCGGATATTATTGCTCACGTTCGCAAGGCTGTGCTGAAAACGCCGCTGTTTAATCACGATGAACGGGTTGAGGCTGCTTTTTCCAAGTTAATTGCCGCACACCGTTTCAACAAAATGCAGCTTGATCTTTTGGAAAAAATCAAAACCTATATGCTGCACGAAAGTATCCTGAACACCGAAACTTTTGAAGCCCCGGCATTTAAAATGGATGGTGGTTTTGCCCGGTTTAACAAGAAGTTTGGCGGAACGCTCGCCGACATTATCCGGGAAATCAACACTTATATTTATGAAGGAGCCGCATAATGAGCACAGTTGATATTGTTCAAAAACTATGGAATCTCTGTAATGTTCTGCGTGATGACGGTATTACCTATCACCAATATGTTACGGAGCTCACCTATATTCTTTTTCTGAAAATGCTGGATGAAACCGGTGAAGAAAACACCTTGAAAGCCGATGTGCTAAAGGCATACCAAAAATCTTTGGAACAGTATGCCCGCAAAAAAGGCAAAGCGGTTGAACAACTGACCGAAGAAGAAAAAGAATCCAGAAAGCCTCTGCTTTACAACTACTCTTGGGAACATCTTACCACCTTGGAAGGCATTGAACTGAAAAACTACTATACAAAGTTGCTTTCCGAACTGGGCAGCACCGGTATTCCCAAAATCAGCGATATCTATGCAAAAGCGGTTTCCAGTATTGAAGAACCGAAAAACCTACAGAAAATCATTTCAGAAATCAACAAACTGGATTGGTTTGAGGCAAAGCAGGAGGGCCTCGGCGACCTTTACGAAGGCTTGCTGCAAAAGAACGCCGACGAGAAAAAGTCCGGCGCTGGGCAGTATTTCACGCCCCGTGTGCTCATTGATGTGATGACCGATTTGATTTCCCCGAAACTCGGTGAAAAATGCTTTGACCCCGCCTGCGGTACTTTTGGTTTTATGATTTCCGCCTATCAGCACGCTGTTGACGGTGTGGATCTCTATTCTCTTTCTGATCAGGAAATGGCGGCGTTTCAAGACTCTTTCTATGGGGTTGAGCTGGTGCACGATGCGCACCGTTTGGCTCTGATGAACGCCTATCTGCACAATGTTCCGGCGCATATTTTCTGTGAAGACTCCCTGTCCCCGAGCGCAAAAAGGCTGAACGGCTTTGACGTGATCTTGACCAACCCGCCGTTCGGAACCAAAAAAGGCGGCGAGCGCACATCCCGTGACGATATCTCGTTCCAGACCTCCAACAAACAACTAAACTTCTTGCAGGTGATCTACCGCAGTCTGAAAGCAGACGGAAACGCCCGCTGTGCCGTTGTTTTGCCGGATAATGTGCTGTTTGCCGACGGCGATGGTGTAAGCGTCCGCCGGGAGCTTATGGACTTTTGCAATCTCCATACCATTCTGCGCCTGCCCACTGGCATTTTCTATGCGCAGGGGGTTAAAACTAATGTGCTTTTCTTTACCCGTGGCAAAACTGAAAAGGACAACACCAAAGAGGTTTGGTTCTATGACCTGCGCACCAATATGCCCTCTTTCGGCAAGACAACGCCGCTGAAAAAAGAGCATTTTGAAGGTTTCGTAAAAGCCTATACCGCCGAAGACCGCCACGCTGTGGACGACGAGCGCTGGAGTGTATTTACAAGGGAACAAATCGCCGAAAAGGGCGACACCCTTGACCTTGGGCTGATTCGTGATGATTCCGTTTTGGATTATAACGATCTGCCCGACCCGGCGGAGAGCGCCCAGGAGGCCGCCGCCAATCTGGAAGAAGCGGTTGACCTGTTGATGAGCGTGGTGAAAGAACTGCGGGCGCTGGAGGTGCAAGACTGATGGCACGAAAAACACTGGGTGATGTTGCAGATTATATTAACGGTAGAGCATTTAAGCCAATAGAGTGGGAAACCACTGGAAAACCTATTATTCGGATTCAAAACTTAACAAACTCCTCAACAGAAATCAATCGAACAACCAAAACTTTTGAAGAAAAATACTCGGTTAGAGCTGGTGACCTGCTATTTGCCTGGTCCGCTTCCCTGGGGGCGTATATTTGGAACGGTGAGGATGGATGGCTTAATCAGCATATCTTTAAAGTAATTCCCAAGAAAGACATCAGCAAAAAATATCTTTACTATTATTTGCTCCATGTCGTAGATCAACTATATGCGAAAGCACACGGCTCCGGAATGGTACATATTACAATAAAGCCTTTTAAGGCAACGACAATTCCTCTCCCTCCACTCCCCGAACAACAGCGCATTGTTGACCGCATTGAAAGCCTGTTTGCCAAGCTGGACGAGGCAAAGCAAAAGGCGCAGGATGCGCTGGATAGCTTTGAAACCCGCAAAGCCGCCATCCTACACAAAGCCTTCACCGGAGAACTCACCGCCCAGTGGAGAAAAGAACACGATGTGGGGATGGAACAGTGGGGACAAATTTGTTTTGACAACTCTTTTATAAAAATGCAAAACGGCTTGGCTAAACGTTCCGGCAGTTCAGGTGTTCCGTATTCTGTTCTTCGACTTGCTAATTTATCGGATGCCGGTATCTCAACCGAAGATATGCGGACAATTTTACTCGATACAAAAGAACAAGAAAACTACGGCTTGAAGAAAAATGATGTTTTAATGATTCGGGTTAATGGTTCTAAAGAAAATGTTGGCAAGCAGTTCCTTCTTACAACTGACAATCAATGGGCATTTTGTGACCATATAATTCGAATCAAATATAAGGAAAATTTGCTTCCTGCTTATATGGTTTATTTTTCAAAAAGTGATACTTATAAGTTATATGTAGAGAATCATATGGTATCAAGTGCTGGGCAAAATACAATAAGCAGAAAAGGGATGGCTTCACTGTCTATTCCTGTTCCCGATTTAAGAGAACAAACCGAAATTGTCCGCATTCTTGACGACCTCCTCGCCAAAGAACAGCAGGCCAAAGAAGCCGCCGAAGCAGTGCTGGAGCAAATCGATCTGATGAAAAAATCCATCCTCGCCCGTGCTTTTCGTGGTGAGCTCGGCACCAACGATCCCACTGAGGAGAGTGCTGTGGAGTTGGTGAAAAATATTATTTAACTGAAAGAAGGTGGCAAAATGCGCCGATTTATCTATCTTGACATAGATACTCTTAATTCATATTTGGCACAAATATTTGATGGAGTGATACAGTCTCAAGAAACAGAAAAAACGGTTGGTAAGAAGAGGGAAAAACAGCATCGCTTTATAAATAGTCTTGGCGGACAAATTGCATTCAAACTTTTTGGGAAAGGTGTAGATGCAAATGCACAAGCTACCTATGAGCATTTAAAAACAGTCGCTAACGATGAAATGGTTAGGGATGTACAAACAAAAATCATGCACGATAATGCCTTTGATGAGTTTGCTTCCTACTTAAAAGAAAATAACCTTCTCACCGGAACAGAGATTGGCAATTTTGTTTCCATTGAGGATGACTTCTATATTTTTGATATTGCGTTCTTTCAAAAGCTTTTTAGTGCGGGCGGTTTTGTTTCGGGGATAAAAGAGATTCAAAAAAGTAATTTTCAAAAGGAAGCTGAGAAAAAGGTTCAAGAGTTGCCCCGAGAGCAGCAGCGGAGCAAAAATTTACAACGCCAAATAAAAGAAATGGTTGATGCAGCCACTTCTAAAAATGAAGAAGAATTTAAAGCAGCTGAAAGCCTAATTAACATGCTGGCGTCTATCATCCCATATCCCCAAATTCTGTGCATATCTAACTATATTGTTGTACTTAATGAGAAATATCTGCGAGATGATTTATCTACTGCCGCATTCAAGTACGGAGGTAAAATTAAAGTTGTTGGGTATATCACAAACAAGGTTGCAGCACAAAGTAACACGCATATTTCCGCTTTTGCAGGTATCGGAAATTCAATTAATACGCTTATGAAAATATTCTTTGAAAATGCGGATGAAATGTACATAGTCCATCCTGTTGCAATTTATTATGATAATTAATTTTATTCGTTGCTGGATTCAATAATTAAAAAAATTCTCAATATCTCCAACATACTATATTCCGTGCGTTCGATTGCTTATGCTATTTCGTTTGTACCAGCCAAAGAAAGAAGCACAATCAGATTTTAAGAAAAGAGGGAAAGTTATGCTTGATCAATCAAGAGAAAATATTGAAAGACACATTAAGACCCATTCAGAGCGCTCCGATGACGATCGAGCAGCTGTTTCAGTTTTGGAAACATTTCTTCGTTCAAACGGAAGAATAAATACCGCTTTTGCTTCGGATGACAAATGGCCAAACCATGATGGGACTTTCGAGTTTGTACCTAATCCGGATGTATCACGACGTCCTAAACAAACGTTTTATGTCCAAATCAAAGGGACGCGGAATTACAGCGAAAGTGATGGGGTTATTAAATATTCCTTAAAAGATCTTGCTTTCCCTGCCTTTGCTTGTAATGAGGTGTCGTTTGATCCCGGAATACTATTCGTAGTGCTTAATCCGGCAGACAGGGGCAATGAGAGAGTTTTCTGGAAATACATGTCTGTCAATTTTCTCAATTCTCTTGATTTTACAAAAGACAGTACCACAATTAGTTTTCAATCGGAAGATGAAATCTTAAATAATGAAGTAAGCGTTCTGGCATTTTGTAAACGATTAGAAGAAATTGTAGAGCGCCATTCTTTTGTAAATCAGTTGAAACGAAATACATACTCTGAAAAAGATGTAAAACGTATCGTTCAAGCCTGTGATGAGGAAATTACGGATAGCATTGATCGTTTAGATGTCCTAAACAAGAACAGAGATAATGTATCCAGACGAATCCTGACAAGATTGGATGATTTATGTGTGTCTGCTCTTCTGCTGAATGCTATGCATGATGGGCACCAACATCCAAGCGTTCCTTTTGCATGGGAACACTCTTTCTTAAATATTGAAACAAAGTATTTGGGGAATTTTTATCGGGGGCTACAATATATTGGCCGACGAATCCCCGATGATGGTCAGTCAGAAAGACTGCTGCTGAAATACTATAATTTTATGTGGCAAATCAGAAAGTTTATTGCAGATGGTTATGGTATTTCTGTGCTAAACAATTTGGAAAAGTTCCTTGAATATACTGGCTCTGATGATTTGGATAAACAGTATTATGAATTGGTAGCAAATGCATTTGGCAACGCAAAATTCGAATTACCAAACCGTAGTTCCACAAGATTTTATGTCCAGAAAAAAACGCCGTTCTATATTGGAACAGAACGATATTTTGAAGTTACTCTACAGCAAGCCGGTATTTATGCATCAAAGTATAACCGGATTACAGCATACACGCAGCAAAATATTTCTACCAGCTATTCTATACAAATTGAATATACGCCTACAACTATTAACTTATGGGGAATTGACACAGAAATCAAGATCATTACAGCGTGGAAAGTCTCTATAGATCCAAGATGCTTAAATAAACTGGGAAAAATATTAAAACTGCCGATCAAGCTTTCATCTAACTACGGAGAATATGATGCCTTAATGCGTTTTCTTACAGGAACCGGTATGAATTTTTTGGAAATGATTGACCTTCGTGAAGTAAAGTTTTCGGGTATACTTGAAGCGATTTACCAACATTCCAATACAAACTATTTTAAGGAGGTATTGCAAAAGCTGAGAAATAACTACGCTGTGGGATCTGAGCAGTATGGCAGATACACTATCCGCTATTTATTGCTGAATCTACGTGAGGAGTTACTGGAGCGTGTTATGCCTTCGCAATTCAGTCCACAATGGAAATATGCAGATTTGTATTTATCATGTAAATGCGTACCATTTGAACGCAATCCGCTTATTTCCAATTTAGCTGGTAGTAAAACCAATGCAATTAGCCAAGCAAGATATTTAGCAAGTGTTGTCGAAAGAGAAAAAACAGAGGCTGTTATTCCATATTGGTCAATTATAAATACAATTCAAAAAACTGGCGAGATATACTGTGATATTGACTCAAATCTGACTATCTCTTCAATCCAAAAATATAATGAGCAATTGGATTCTTGGGAGAAAAGCAATGGTTATAGTATTACTGTTAACAATAATATGGCATATATTGATTCTTACCAAGAGTCAACTCTGTTTATTTTGAAAAAGCTTCTGGAACTATCACATATTCCAAATAAAGGGCAAAAAGAATTCAACGAAAAGTATCTAAGGCAAACGGAAATTGAATTTAAAGATTCGAAAAAAGAAGAAGCTCTTAGGTATGCATTTGTGAACTCCAGAGTGCTTCTTATTTACGGAGCCGCAGGTACTGGAAAGACCACTCTCATCAATATGCTTTCAACAATGATGGCTGGCCGCCGAAAACTTTTTCTTACCAAAACGCATACCGCACTACAAAATTTGCAAAGAAGAATTGAAAACCCGGGCGCGGATGCAGGTTTTGTAAGCATTGATAGCTTTACCAAACGAGTGAATCTTCCGGATTATGACATTATTTTTGTAGATGAATGCAGTACAATTGACAATCGTGTTATGAGAAAATTTCTTGGCAAAATGAGGCCTGATACATTTTTGGTTCTTGCCGGAGATATTTATCAAATAGAGTCCATTGAATTTGGAAATTGGTTTTCTTATGCTAAAGATCTTGTTAAATCTCCGGGTTCAAATATTGAACTATTAAGCACATGGCGTACTGACGATCAAAATCTTATTGACCTGTGGCGAGAAGTGCGTTGCAAGGGTGCGCTAATAACTGAGAAACTTGTAATCAATGGTCCGTTTTCTGAGAATATTGGAGAAAGCATATTCAGTAGTGAGATAAAAGATGAGGTAATTCTTTGCCTTAATTATGATGGGAAATTTGGCTTAAACAATATGAACAGCTATTTCCAGAATGCAAATACAGAGAAAGCTGTTACTTGGGGAGATTGGAAGTATAAAGTTGGAGATCCTATATTATTTAATGATACAAATAGGTTTGCTCTGCTTTACAACAATCTAAAAGGACGTATCATTCACATTAACAAATTTAAAGATAAAATTATATTTACGGTAGATGTTGCTATTCCTTTGACAGAAAGTGATTGTAAAAACGATCACATAGAATTTGTTGATGCAATTGAAGATGGAACACGCATAAAATTTGATGTACTTGCTTTTGATGAGGAAATGTCTGAAGAAGATCGTGAGAGGACTATAGTACCATTTCAACTTGCCTATGCAGTTTCAATTCATAAAGCACAGGGCTTAGAATATAAATCGGTGAAAGTTATCATCCCAAGCATCAACGCAGAAAAAATTACACACGGTATTTTCTATACCGCAATAACTCGTGCAAAAGAACAATTAAAAATCTACTGGAGTTCCGAAACAATGCAGAAAATTGTTGCTGGCTTTTCTGAAGAAATCTCACGACAAAAGAGTCTATCGATTATTAAGGAAAAACTACACCAAAACGAGATATAAAGACAAAAAGTATATCTACCTAATGTGGGTGTTTTAAGTCAGGTGACTTCTCATACGAACACCACCTCTGCATTAACAACTTCTGTTACCCTCTCCCGAATATTATTCATCCTGCGCACCCATTCCATTTGGTTCTCCGCCTTAAGCTGTTCGGTAACGCTTTTCTTTTCAGCGTACTCTTTCACCAACCGGAGAAAGAGGGATTGGGCTTCTTCCTCTATATCAGCAAGGTGGGAACGGAGTTTGCCGGAAGTGAGCAGGTTGCAGCAGAGACTTTTATGGTGCTGTTGCAAATATCGCTTACGGCGCTGTCCCCACAAACCGATGGGGTGTTCTTCTTCGGCGGGTAATGTGAGGTTGGGCAGACGATAGTCGCCCTGCATGGTGTATGTACCGCCCGTTTGTTCAAATATTGTTTTAGCCATAATGAAAACCTCCTTTGATACTATTATTGTACCAAAGGAGGTTTCTGCTTGCGAATGTGCGATTTTGATTATCGCACATTGTATATTGAAAAAAATTAGTCAACTACAATTTAGTCAATCGTAATTGACTAAATTGTGATTCGGCAGACCTTTCATTCTTTCAGATAGCTTGCAAACGGTGCGTCATCGCTGCAAAAGGTATCGAAAATCATTTTTGCGCCGAGGCGGAAGCCGACAAGAAAGGAATCAAGGCCGCTTTCGCCCATCAGTTCTCCGTAAGCGTTGCAGAAATCGAGGAACAGGTTTTTGTCTTTGCCCTGCAATCGTTCGGTCAGCTTTTCCTCCAGCTCGGCTATGTTTTTCGACACCCTGAAATTATGGCTGCCTGTTCGGTAGCCTCTCGCCTGCGGGTCGAGGTTGCCGAAGTAAAGGTCTTCCAAAATGTTCGCCATTACTCCGCACCGCCTTCCGCCTGTTTCTGCCTTCGCCAAGCCGGGAAGCGTTTCAGCGTCCAGATATGCCAGTCGGATTTGCGGGTGATGGAGCGGCAGTCGGGAGAGCAGAGAAACTCGATGAGATACACCTTCGGGATATGGTTGACATTGCTGCGCTTGAAGGCTTTCAAAATGCCGCTTCCGCACCAGTTGTTGACGGCGGTCTTGCTGTAGCCGGTGAGCTTGCAGACCTCGGCGGCGGTCAGGACGTCCCGATAGGACGCAAGCAGGGACGCATAATACGCATGTAAATCCTCCAAGACCTCCGGCGGGAGATGGATTTCCATTTTAAGCTCGTAGCGCCCCCTGTACCAGCCCTTCGGCGCGGCATACGCCTGCGGGAAGAGCTTGCGGTCCTCCAAGTAGGCGATCACATCCTCCTTTTTAATTTGATAACAGCGGGTCTGCTTGCCGGTATAGTAGCAGGGTATCTTTCCGCTTTGCAGCAGATACCGGGCAGTGGATTTGCTGATGTGGCAGATCCGGTAAAGCTGGTCTTTTGTGATTCGGTCGGGAACATCGTCCCAGTTGATGGCTTCGTTGTTCATGGCAATACACCTTTCAAAATCAGATTTGCCGGTGTGACTGTCCTTGTATTGCCTTGTTATACGTTGTTCTTTCCGTTCTTTCCGCAGTTCTTTCCAAAAATGCGGATTTTGGCGCATTTTCCGACGCATTCGAGCTTGCCCGAAACACCGGACTTTTTCGGGGTTTCGGCGTAAAAAATCCAGTATTCATGCGGCTTTTCACCGAGGACGAGGCTGACAGAACCTGACACGAAACTAACTAAACCTGACACGCACTTTATAAAACTCGAAATCAGTTGTACCTCACGGTACCGTGGTTCGAATCCCACCCGCTCCGCCACCTCGTCGTCACAGACTTTGTATTGTTCGTGATGACTTTTTTATAAAAAAGTCATCAGCCCACTCACGCCGTCGTTCCTCCTTACCCCAAAAAGTTTTATAACTTTTCGGGGACCCCATTATCCAGTAACCATGCGGGTTGCGGATTTCTCTTTTTTTGTGCTCACCTCAAAAATCACCCTCATTTCGACTGTTCTTTCCAAAAATTTGGAAAGAACAGCTTTTGTGTTATTCCGCTATGTTTCCCATCAATGATGCTTCCCATTTGCTTGTGAAATTCTTCGCCTGTGGCAATCACGTCCGTGTTTGGCTTTGATACCACCTCGTTTCCTTGCAGAGGATTTTTCCGCTTTTTAGCAAATACTGCGCCGTGGATTTGCTGATATGTCAGATTTGATCGGGTTATTCTTTTGGAATGACGGCGAGAAGTTCATTCCAGTTGATTGCATAATTGTTGGTTTTAAAAGTGGAGACGGGGTATCGGGGGAGATATTAAGGAGGATGTGTGATGATAAGCGTGTGGAGACCATAGAAGCACACGAGATGCAGAATCATGCTCTAACAAAGAGCTTCGGTTTGGTTGGCGTCGGGCCGGACACTGCGGCCTTCTCATCCTACGGTTGCGGCCTCTGTTCACTGATTATGAGCGTTCTTTTTAACTGGCCAATCTTTATTTGATTTGGACGAATAGGCAACTCCGGCGCGTTTTAGATCCTTTGATGTGGAAATACGGTGACAGAGAAGTATTATAAATAGATCAATTTTGCTACTTATATATTATAAAACTGTTGCTTTTCTTATGCTGTCCTGTTATTATATCCTATAAGATTTATATATTGATCAAAATTTTACGCATTTTTGGAATCGTATTTACATTATGAAATTTTGTGGTGAAATGTATGGCTTATTACAGCTCTAAGAATGTTCTGCGCCTTTTGAAATCATTTAATACGCAATGGGAAAACGGCGGATTTTCTCCGCCGTGCCCGGGCTTCAGACGATCCGCCTTTTATATTGCCGAGAAATGGTATGTAAAGAATTATACGAAACCCGTTTTGATTGAGGGGGGGCACGCTTTTGGGAAAACAACTCTTTTAAAGCAAATGCTTGCCGCCTTGTTGGAGCGCGGAGTCCCGCCCGGAAATATTTTGTATCTTTCCTTTGATTATCCGCTCACAAGAAATAAATCTGCGGCGGAAATTATTGAGATCTATCGCCGGGAATCCTGCTCCGGCAGCCCGCTCTTCTGCCTTCTGGATAATGTAGAATACGCATCTGAATTTGTTGATTTCTGCAAAACAGCCGGAGGGGGAACGCACGTGCACGTGCTCGCCGCTTCATCCGCGCATATTGACGGGCTTAACGGAACCTGTCCTTTCATCCGCTATATTCCCATGTCAGGAATAACATTTTATGAATATTGCGAATATCACGGTTTTAAGCCAGACGAAAGAACGCCGTTTGTCTATCCCGCCGATTTTCACACGCAGGATGTTTCAGTAATCACTGCCATGCACAGAGGGTTGGAACCACTCAGCAGATATTTGGAAGATTACATCAGGAGCGGCGGCTATTTTGATCCGAACGGCGGCGCAACGGATGAATTACTTTATGCGAAAGCCGTAGATAAAACGCTGATGCGGGATATTCCGCTGTTGTTTGAGGTGAGAGGCAATACGGATGTGGAAAAGGTTTTTGTCTATCTGTGCTATCTTTCTTCAGGGACCATCTCAGTCAATTCTATTTCAAAGGCGCTTAGGATCAGCCGGGCTACAGTGGAACGATATATCGACTATTTTGAAAAAACGAATCTCATCACCATCCATGAGTCAATGGACTGGGAAACGCTCAGTAGTGTGAAGGGGTTTAAAAAGATTTATATCAACAACTACCGTATGCGCAACTGCGCGCTGAATGTGGGCGGAGCCGATACGGCCGCATTTGACACAGATATAAAAAATGCGGTGAAGGTATCGTTTATTATGCATTTTAGGCAATTCTTTCAGGATGGAACGGCATTGGGCTTTTTTAAAAAAAATGCCGCTGCGAAACGGACGGATATTGTGGTGCGTTTTCCTGACAAAATCAATGCGCTAATCAATGTGCAGTATGCCGATCAGGTTCAGCTGCGCGCGAATGACTGGTTGTTGACGTTAGCAGATAAAACCTATCCCAATTATCTGGTGACAAAAAAAGCGTCGGATTACGGTATGGTATATCTCGAGGATGGCAGAAGCGTATGTAAAATTCCGGCCTATGCAATCCTTTATCTGTTCGGTTATTTTGAAAAATATAGACCAATGTTAAGAGGAGACGAAAACGATGATTTATGACATTTGTACCGACAATTACAGTGCATTTCAAATTTTTGAGAAAAACAAGCTCAAGCCGCGCGCATATTTTATTCCGTTTCAGGATAGAAAAAGCTCAGAAACGGTAAGCCTTTGCGATGAACGGTATAAAAGCAACCTTGTAAAAGTGTTAAACGGTAAATGGGATTTTAAATATTATCCGAAATTTTCGGATATGCCGAAGAGGTTCGACACGTCGATAGTGGATTTTGACGAAGTAAATGTTCCGTCAATGTGGCAGTATACCGGATATGAAAAGCCGTATTATATCAATCAGAATTATCCGTTTGGTAGGAAGCCGCCCAAAATTCCGACAGACGACCCCGTTGGACTTTACAAAACCATCAGAAACGGAAAGTGGACGCCATTGACTGTGGACAATATCTATAACAGCGTAGGTGTTTACCGCAAGAAAATTGAAATTTTCGATACAGAAAAAATATTTATAATCAGTTTTCTCGGCTGCTCCTCCTGCCTTGAATTATATGTTAACGGCAGTTTTCACGGTTACAGCGAAGGGTCTCACAACACCGCTGAATTTAATATTACCGATAAGCTTGGTAAGGGCGAAAATGAAATCGTTGTTGTTGTGCATAAATGGTGCAACGGAACTTACCTGGAAGCGCAGGATATGTTCAGAAGCAACGGGATTTTTCGCGACGTACTGCTGTTTGTCCACGATAAGAGTTATGTCTATGATTATTCCGTTAAAACGCCGTATCAAAACGGTAGATATTCGCTTGAAATAAAGGCGAAAACCGTTGGCGACGGTAAGCTGTATGCAGAGCTTGTAGATAACGGAAAAGTGCTTGCAATTTCCGAGGTAGACGGCGAAGCCCAATTGACGGTTGGCGTTGTCAAAGAGTGGAACGCCGAAACACCATACCTTTATGATTTATTCTTTACCTTAAAGGATAGCAGCGGAACTGTTATAGAGTGCATCCGTCAAAAAGTTGGCTTCCGCCATATCAATATTGACGGAGAGATATTTAAGCTTAACGGCAGAGCAATTAAAATAAAGGGGGTCAATCATCACGATACTAACCCGAAAACTGGATATTATATGACTCCGCAAGATATTCTAAAAGACTTAACATTGATGAAAAGCCACAATGTAAACGGCGTCAGGACTTCGCATTATCCGCCCGACCCGCTGTTGATTCAGCTCTGCGCCGAGCTTGGTCTTTATGTGATTGACGAAGCGGATATCGAAACCCACGGCTGTAACCTCTGGCCGATTCACAACATAAACAAAATCAGCAATCATCTGAAATGGAAAGAGCATTACTGGGATCGCGTTCATCGGATGTATGAACGCGACAAAAACAATGCGTCGATTCTGATGTGGTCTTTTGGGAACGAATCCGGCGGATACAAATGTCAGGATTACTGTTACACAAACCTCAAAGCGCTGTGTGCTGAAATTCCCTGCCATTACGAAGGCGTTATACACACCAGGCGTCAGGCCTACGACGTAATATCGGAAATGTATGCGGAGCCGGAATATTTAAAAAAGATAAGAGACGGTTTTTCACCGTGGAGCAACTATCCGGCTGTGTTTCAAACGCTTTTAAAAGCGTATCACGTTCAGTTTTATCCTACCGATTGGCTCAAGGGAAAGGGCTACGCAGGAAAGCCCTATTTTCTGTGCGAATATGCGCACGCAATGGGCGTTGGCCCCGGAGGGCTTGAGGATTATTGGCAGGTTATTGATTCCTCAGATAGATTTATGGGTGGTTGTATTTGGGAATGGGCTGACCACGCGATTGACCATGAGGGCGAAAAAATAAAATACACCTACGGCGGCGACCATGGCGAGCCGTTCCACGACGGTAATTTCTGTGTGGACGGTCTTGTTTTCCCTGACCGCACGCCGTCCTCAGGCGCGCTGAATATGAAGCAGGTTTACCGCCCTGTGCGTGCACAATATAAAGGCGGCGCGCTTATCTTTAGGAATACAAATTCCTTCCGCGATACAGGATATCTAAAAATTGCATATGCCCTCCAGTTGGATGGCAGGATTCAGAAAACATATGTACTCGATCAGGCGATACCGGCGGGAAAATGCCTGTCCATTGCTTTTGATACGCAGGTAGCAGAGGGCGACTGCTTTATTAATATTAGATACGACGACCGGTGGAGCGGCGAAAATATCGCGTTTGAGCAGCTTGCAGTTCGGGAGAAATTGCCGAATATGAAAATAGGCTCGGCCGCGCCCCTGATGGAGAAGGACGGTTCCTATCTTTTTGAATGCGAAAAAGGCGAATATCATTTTGACAGACAGAGCGGCTTGCTGTCAGTCATCCTTGTCAACGGCAAAAATCTGCTTTCCACAGGCAGCGCCGTCCACACAAACATTATGCGCGCGCCGATGGATAATGATATGTATATCACACCCAAGTGGCGTGAGCACGGATATTATGATATAACGGAAAAAACTGAAAAGGTAGTTGCAAAGAACGGTGCAGTTTATACTGCAACACTTTTGTGCTATGGTGGGCAGCCGATTTTCAGAAGCGAACAAGATTGTAGAATTGACACAGCGGGGAATCTTTCTGTCACTTGTACGCTCACACCGTTAAAGGAGGATCTACCCGAACTTCCGCGCTTCGGGAAGGTGCTTTTTGCTGATCGCTCTTTGAAGAAGGTCATCTATTATGGCAGAGGCGAAACGGAATGCTACAGCGATTTTAAAGAGCAGTCAGCCGTTGGCATCTATACCGCAAGACCGGAAGAACAATCCTGCCCCTACATTTTCCCGCAGGAATACGGTAATCACACCGATGTCAGATATGCGCGGCTTGTGTTTGAGGGCGATCAGGGCTTTACAATTCGAGCGGTGGGTAAGCCGTTCCAGTTTTCGGTGAAGGACACGGATGACCAATCGCTCTACCGGGCGAAACACCGTGAGCAGATTAAAAAACAGCCGTTTTATCAGTTGACTGTTGACGGCTTTCTGCGGGGTGTGGGTTCCAACAGCTGTGGCCCCGGGCCGGCAAAGCATCATATCATTGAGGCTGACAAACCGCTCGCCTATTCCTTTATGATTTCACTCGATAAGGTTGGAGATAAAAATGTTTGAGCAAACTGTTGAAAAGGCGCGGGGAGTTGTTACCAATGTCATGCGCCACTGGTCAAAGCCCGCCAAAGGCAACTATGTTTCATATAAGGAGATATTGAATCTCGGTATAGGTGGAATGGGCGTTCAGTTCTTTACAATAGTGCTTGCATATTTTTCGTTGTCCTCATCAAGCACTTTGATGGGCGCGACGCTCGGAATACAGCCGATGCATATGCAGTTTATCGGCATACTGATGAGTGGCCTTGGCACGCTGATCGCAATCGGCCGAAATGCAATGATGGATAACACGCATACAAAAATAGGCAAATTTCGTCCGTATATTATTTTTTCAGGCATACCGATACTGGTTCTTGCATTTATCTTTGTTTTTCTTGACTTTGATAAAATGTCCTATATCCAAAAACTCTCATATGCCACAGTTTTCACCTTTGCGATTGGCTGCATACTGCCGTTTTATTCTGACTCCTATAACTCGCTGCCATCGGTTATCACCCCGAACAGCGAGGAACGCGGAAAAATCGTTGCAATCAATGCCTTCCTGTATTCGGTTGCCCCCACAATTTATCATTTTATTGTGCCGATACTTGCCGATAAAACGGGAGGATACACTGATATTCGCACTTATAAATGGGTTGTAATGCCGTTTGCAGTTGTCGGTCTCGGTCTGGGCATGTTCGCCGCGTTCGGCACAAAAGAACGCATTGTTGTTCCGAAAACATATATACCGAAGGTGAACACAATCAGAAGCTCACTCGGTGTTTTCAAAAATAAATACTGGGTTATCACTACAATTTCGGCCACAATCGGTTTTTTGGAGGGCGGTATTTCAAACCTTTTAAACTGGTCCTTTATGTATGACAGTCAGAATTATAAGCTGATGGGCGTGGTGAATACAGTTCTTGGCACATCTGCAACAATTGCATTTATCCTTGCGCCGATCCTAATTAAAAAAATCGGGGCAAGGGGCGCGCTTTTGTTAAAGGAAGGAATGAATATTGTTTTTATTGCCCTTATGCTGATAAGTTATAAAAATATCTATTTCTTCTTTTTAGCATGGTATCTTAATCAGATTTTTTCTTCGCTCGTGCTTGTTGTCAATCCTGTAATCGGCGCCGACACAAAGGATTATCATCAGTATATCAGCGGAGAGCGTATTGATATGACATTCAGCACGGCGCAAATGGTGCTTACCCCCATCGGCTATCTCACAGGTATGGTAATTCCTTATTTCTTTGAGTCCTACGGAATTACGCAGAACTATGATATTCTGTTTGACCCAATGGTGCGCGATAACGTATTCAGAATTCTGTGTATTTTAGCAATTATTGGAGCTTTTTTGCAGTTCGCGCCCCTTGTTTTTTACGATTTAACGCAAACGAAGCACCAAAATATAATCAGAGTGTTAAAGGTGCGTGCAATGTTTGAAGACTATTCAAACGGCGTTATGACGGACGAGGACTTGAATGACACAATGAGTCAGGTGGAGCGTTCAGAAGGCTATTACTATGGAGCAACTCCTGATACGAATTTGCTTTTAGACAATCTCAAACGAGCCAAAAAACTCCCAAAATCGACAAAGGACGAGCGAGCTGTGCGTAAGACTGAAATCAGAAATGCCAAGAAAGCACTGTCTGAATCCAAAAAAGCCCTGCTTGAAAAAGAGTCGGCAGAGATCCTTATCAATGAACTGCACAAGTTTGATACGCCGTCCTTCCAGTTTCGCATCAATCTTTCTAGAAAGCTAACCGAACGGCAGGTTGATGCCTTGGATATTAAAAATGGCGAGTATCTTTCGGCGGCAATGAGTCTACCCGAAGGTACAAAACAAGAAAGATCTTTCAAAAAATCGGAAATCAGACGGGCTCGCAGAATTGAAAAAATGCCTATAAAAATTGCAAAAAAATATCCAAATGGAATTGCAGAGCCAAATCCCAAGGAACTACCGCAGGCGCTTATTATGCCTGATGGTACTAAAGAGGAAAGAAAAGCCAAAAGCCGCGCCGTCAAAGCCGCAGAGCGTAGCATTAAGCGCTATCATACCATTGCAAATGAATATGTTCAGGCGCAGAAGCTCTTGATTTCCTTTGAAAACTACGGCAAGCTGGAAGAAATTAGACAGCTTTACAAACAAAAGTTGCAAAAGGTTGAAAGTGAGGCTGTACTATGAAAAAAACATTAAAAATCCTCGTGGTGGTTTGCTCTATGCTTCTTTTGGCAGGCGCATTTAGTTCCTGTGCGAAAAAAATTCCAACCGACAGCGCATATTCAAAACTTCGTGATGCTCTTGAAAGCTCACTCCAATATAAAACGTATTACATTCAGGAAATGATTACGCACGACAAACTACTTGACAAAACCACGGTAAATCTGCGGTGCGAGCTTGACAAAAATTATCAGCCTATTTTGAAAAATGGAAGATTGTCGGATTACAAAGCGGAGATTCATTTCAGCAAAAACGACTTGGCAGTAGCCGATATTTTTTGCGGTGTTTCAAAATCCTCCACTGGAGAAAAAAGGGATTTGCTTTTCCGTACAAAATACGAAGAGCAAAACGGCAAAAGCAAAGCCGTTTCCAAAACCATGCAGGCAATGCCGGTTGAGAAGTTTATTGAGGGGAACGAATTCAAAAACAATTATTCAATAGAGCACTTTTTAAGTGAGCTTAACGGCATGACGGAGGCTGATTTTCACTTTTCGGCAGATACGGCAATAGCGGAAAGTAAAAACCATTTGACTGTGATCGGGTTTTCGATAACTGATGGCTATTTACAGCGTTATGAAAAAGAAAAAGGAAAAAAATCTGTGTTTGCAGGCTCAGATCGTATTGAAATTGAGCTTATTTACGGAAGAATAGCTTCCGTTGTAACGTTTTGCTCATATAGCGATAAACAGTTTCATCAGACCTTTGAAGAATCGCCGTATAAGCTGTTTATCACGTATTACGGCCCTAAATTTGAGATTCCCCATTTCGACTCGAAAACTGACCAAAACGCTCTTGAATGGACACAAATATAATGTATTTGGAAAGGAACTGAGAATATGAGAGACGTTCTATTTACACTGTCTGTCAAGAAAAAGCCGTTTTTCATCGTGTTGGCTATGTTCACCGTCGTGCTGGTTATTGCAGGCATCGTGCTGTCTGTCGTGCTGTATAAGCCTTGGTATAACGGTAAATGGAGCGGCGGCTTTTCTGCAAAGGACTGCTTGAGTATTATCAAAAAAGGCGAGGATTTAAAAATTCTACAGATCAGCGACCTGCATGTGGATCACACGAATGGACAGCATGATTTGATTTGGAAAAATTTGGAGTATTTAGTATCCAAAAGTGATATCGATCTCACGGTTATTACCGGAGACTGGACCAGCGATGCGGATAATCTGCCGGCTACCGAAACGCTGATTGAGGTCATGGAGCGTTGTAGTAAGCCCTGGGCAGTCATTTTCGGCAACCACGATTCGCAGGGTAAATTAAGCCGTAAAGATTTGGCCTCGCTTTTTGAAAAGGCGGAGCACTGCCTTTTTGCACGCGGACCGGAGGATTTAAGCGGTGTTGGGAATTATGTAATAAACGTATATAATCATCAGGATCCATCGCACCTTGACGCATCGCTCATACTGCTTGATTCGCATACCGACACAAACCGGACGCTGCAATACGAGCCGATTTACCGGGATCAGGTAAAGTGGTACGAAAAAAATATTGTTGGACTCAGCGCCATTTACAGTGCGCAGAAAAACAACCAAGCAACGGTGCTTCCGAGCCTTCTTTTCCAGCACATTCCCCTTAAAGAATATGAAACTGCGTGGAATGAAGGTAAAATTGATACCTCAAAGCACCTGCATGGTAGTAACAATGAGGATGTTTATTCTCCTGTAGTAAATACAGGCTTATTTGATAAAATAGTCGCCGCAGGCAGCACCAAAGGCGTATTCTGCGGCCATGACCACGCCAACGACTCGGCCGTTTCGTATCAAGGCGTATTGCTGGCCTATGCTGTGCAGAGCGGCATCTGCGAAAGCGATCCCTACGCTCAAAAGATGAAGAAGGGCGGCAATCTTATCACGCTGAAAGAGGACGGGACGCTGACGATCAGCCAGGTTTTTCATGAATTTCCCTATGAAATAAAAGAATAATAGGCATTCTCCCTTTCTCTAAAAATGCGCAAAAGGATATGTTAAAAATAAAGTTCATTCTATGGAGCAGCGAGGGGTTTATATGAAGCAAAGGTGGCTTGACAGCGCGGTTTTTTATGAGGTATATCCCACAAGCTTTTATGATGCAAACGGTGACGGGGTAGGCGATATTAGCGGCATTATCGAAAAACTTGACTACATATCGGACTTGGGCTGTAATGCGATTTGGCTCAATCCGCATTACACCTCGCCCTTTATGGACGGCGGATATGATGTGTCCGACTATTACAATACCGACCCGCGCTTCGGCACAAATGAGGATATGAAACGGCTTTTTGATACAGCGCGGAAAAAGGGCATTAGGATCATGCTTGATCTCGTTATGGGCCACACCTCAAATCAGCACCCGTGGTTTATTCAATCCTGCAAGGATGAAAAGAACGAATATACTGACGCATACATTTGGTCGGACCACATGGACGTGGAGCACTGCGAGGGTCGCTTTATGTGCGGGCTTTCCGAGCGTCCGCATATGTTTAAGGTTAATTATTACGCTATGCAGCCCGCGCTCAATTATGGCTATTACAAAACGGATAAATCATGGCAGATGCCTATGAATGCTCCCGCCGCAATGAAAAACCATCAGAGGCTCATTGACGTGTGCCGATTTTGGCTGGATATGGGCGCCGCAGGCTTTCGTGTGGATATGGCGCACGCTATGATAAAAAACGACCCAAAGCAAAAGGGTACCATTAAATTTTGGCAGGAAATTTTTGCCGTTATCAAAAAGGAATTTCCTGACTCAGTTTTTTTGTCAGAGTGGAACAATCCTGCAAAAACAATTCTCAAGGCAGGCTTCGATCTTGACTTTCGATGTGTTTGGGGATATGCAAGCAGAGGCGGAAACGACCCTCATAACGAGCGAATTTTTGACGGGACTTATTTGAGCGAGGTCGGTGGAAAAAATCAAATTTTTATCAAACAGTATTTGAAAAGTATAAAGAAAATAAATAAATCCGACGGTTATCAAATCATTCATCTTGACAATCATGATACAATACGGCTTTCCCGTGGCAGAACCGATGATATGATAAAGGTCCTTTGGGCGTCGTATTTGACTTTACCCAATGTTCCGCTGATTTATTACGGCGATGAAATAGGTATGAGATACATTCCCCTGAAAAGCAGGGACGGCGGTTATCACCGCACAGGCTCGCGCACGCCGATGCAATGGAACAACGGCAAAAACCTCGGTTTCAGCAATACGGACGGCGAGCTGTATTTACCCGTTGATAGCGAAAACACCCCTTATACGGTGGCGGCGCAGGAAAATGACGAAAATTCAATACTCAACCACACAAAGCGTCTGATAGTGCTCAAGCGTTCCTTAAACTGCCTGAAAGCCACCGCCGAATTTAAAATACTGTATTCGGGAATTAAACGCGATGGCAACCCTCTTATTTATAAGCGCGAGAGCGATACCGATGAGGCGGTCGTTGTGCTTTTGCCTAAAAAAATGTCTATCAATATAGATATGAAAAAATACCTCAAGGGCAGCTTTGCGCATATAGCTCTCAACGCCGCATTCGACGGTAGAATACTGAAAGCGTTTGGAACCTCTTACGCTGTATTTTACCGAAAAAATAATTGCTGTAAGGAAAAAATGGCATTCCTTTATAAAGGAGAAATATTACGATGAGAAACGTAAATACCCAGCTATAACGATTCTATTGTTTTCAAATGGAATTTCTCCGTTTGATGAAGTGTTTTGCAAGGTCGATTGGTGGAGTGGTCATAGAAAAACCTCACAGGAACCTGAGCCCGGGCGAAATGCGCGCCTGGGCTCAAATATCATATCCAACCCATCAATTACTGGCGGCTGATTATTTACTTTTTGTTGGCGGTGTGCGATAATGAAAAAAAGGGGTGTTTTTATGTGCGATACTGTGTATTTGAAACGTGAGCGGAGAGCGTTTTTTGGTAAAAATAGCGACCGGTCGCCAAACGAAGCGCATCTAATGCTTCGGGTTCCCGCAAGGGAATATGCAGAGGGGGAGATGCTGCGTGCAACCTATATCAGTGTGCCTCAAGTGAGGCATACATATGCCTGTGTGCTGCTCAAGCCGCATTGGATTTGGGGCGCAGAGATGGGCTGGAATGAGTTTGGCCTGAATATTGGCAACGAGGCCGTTTTTACGAGAGAAAAGCGGGAGAAGCAGGATGGATTGATCGGCATGGATCTGTTGCGGCTGGCGCTGGAAAGGTGCCGCAGCGCAAAAGAGGCGCTGAAGCTGATTACAACCATGATCGGGGAATATGGGCAGGGTGGCAACTGCGGTTTTCACAAAGCTTTTTATTATGATAATGCCTTTTTAATTGCGGATGAAAACGAGGCCTATGTGTTGGAAACAGCGGGGAGAAGCTGGGCCGTTAAAAAAGCCGGTGAAGTAGAGACGATTTCGAACTGCCTTGGGCTGCGTGCGGATTATGAGGCCGCCTCAGCCGGCGTAAGCGGCGATTTCAGAAGGGCGCATCAAAACCATCTCGTTACGGCGGTTGCCGGCGCGGAGAAACGCCGCGCGGCTTCGCGCGCCGTGCTCAGCGGTGAGGGCGAGCCGTTTGAATTGATGATGAAAGCCCTGAAGAGCCATGAAACGCAAGCGGTCAATATCCACACGAGTTCTACCGCGAGCGTGTGCATGCATGCGGGGAATCTGTTTGGCGATCAAACGACCGGGAGCTATTGCTGTGAAATCAACCGGCTCTATTTTGTGACGGGCAGCTCTTTTCCATGCCTGTCGATCTATAAGCCGCTGTCCCCGGCCGCAAAAGTGCTGCCTTCTGATGAAAAGGAGGCGCTCCGGTATTGGCTCAAGCGCGAAATGCTGCACAGGCATCTGATGAGCGGCAATATCGACGAGGCGGATTATGTAAAGCACGCTGCCGAGATGCAGCGTAAATTTCTCGCCGCAGCGCTGGATGCGCGAGATATAGACGAGCTTGAGGAAGTATCCGCAGCGTGCTTTGCCGAGGAGGCCGCCTTTGTGGCCGCCTTTTTGAAACAAGTGAACGGTAAAAAATTAAGCATTCCGGGCCAAACATATTTCTGCCGCTACTGGCGCAAAAAAAATGAGGAGTTGGCCCGTGAATTTTCGCTGCCCGTTTAAAAGCCACATTTTATCAAGCAGAAAGGCTGCTCAAAATTTTGCATGCACTAAGCTGGCGATTTTGCCGTTTGGTGCAAAAGAGGATGGTTGATCTATGCAATATCAAAGTGTATATGATTTGATCCGGCGGGCATTGCCGGGGAAGGAAAGCTGTTTTTTGCTCCGGGAGATGAAAGTAGAAGAAGCAGCAACAGGGCAAAATTGTTACTGCGTCAGTAGCGAGGGGGAGAAGATTATTCTCTCCGGCGACTGTGTCATCAGCCTTTGTATGGCATTTTACGCCTATCTGCGGGAGGAGTGCGGCGTCAATCTATCCTGGTGCGGTAATCGTGAAATTGCTGCGCCGGAGGAGCTGCCCGTTCCCGCGGTGGAGCGGCGTTATGCGGTGCCGCAGCAGCACCGCGTCTATATGAATTACTGCACGTTCGGCTATTCGGCCCTTGTGTGGGATTGGGCGCGTTGGGAGAAGGAAATCGATTTTATGGCGATGAACGGCGTCAACATGCCGCTCTCCATCATCGGCACGCAGGGCGTGTGGTTTGAAACACTGCTGGAATACGGTTTTACCGAGCGGGAGGCGCTCGCCTACCTCTCCGGCCCGGCCTATTGGCCCTGGCAGCTGATGACCAATCTCGAAGGCGCCATGCCCCCGCCGGACCGCCGCTATGTGGAGCAGAGCATCAGTCTTGGCCGAAAAATTTTGGAGCGGGAGCGCTCGCTCGGCATGACGCCTATCCAACAGGGCTATTCCGGGCATGTGCCGAGGCTCTTCCGCCAGAAATTCCCGCAGGCCCGGATTCGGGAAACAGGAGGCTGGTGCGGATTCCCACCGACGGCGCAGCTAGACCCGCTCGATCCGCTGTTTGCGCGGTTCGGCCTTTCGCTTTTGAAAAAGCAGGAGGAGTTATTCGGTTGTGGGCGGTATCTCGCCTGCGACCCATTCCATGAAAACAGCCCGAGTGTGAAGGGGAAAGCGTATCTCTCCAAAGTCGGCCGGGCGATTGACGAGCTGTACCGCAGCTTCCGGCCGGATTCCATCTGGGTGATGCAGTCCTGGTCGCTGCGCAAAGCGATTGTGAAGGCCGTGCCGAAGGAGAGGCTGCTGATCCTCGATCTCAACAGTGCACGCGCCAAGGGGACGAAAGGGTTCTGGGGCTACCCTTATGTTGCAGGCGAGCTGCACAATTTCGGTGGCAAAAACAGCCTGCATGGCGATCTGGAAGCCGCCGCCTCCTTCTCCTATCGCAAGCAACAGAAAAAGCACCCGAACCTTACGGGCGCCGGCTTGTTTATGGAAGGCATTAATCAAAACCCTCTGTTTTACGATTTGCAGTTTACGATGCTGACGCAGGCGGAAGGGGTGAACCTTCAGCAATGGCTGGCGGACTATGCGGTGCGCCGCTACGGGAGCGATGAGGCTTGCCTGCGGGAGACGCTTAGGCTTCTGCGCATGAGCTGCTATGCGGCGAAAACCAGCGACAGCGAGCGTGGCTCCATTCTCTGCGCGCGGCCGCACTGGTGGATTGACCGCGCGGCGCCGAATGATATGATCGAAATTCGATACTCCAATCGGATGCTCCTACGCGCGTTGGAAAAGCTGCTGGAGGCAAAGCGGGCGGGGAAGGATGGCTATGCCTTCGATCTTTGCGATATTGCCCGTCAGGCGCTTAGCAATCATGCGCTTTCGCTTTACAATCAGGCGATGGATGGCTTTTTTCAGCATAATCGGGCGATGTTTGAGCACGCGTCAGCCTCCTTTTTGGAGCTGTTACAGGATATGGATCGCCTCCTGGCAACGCGGCCGGAGCTGCGGCTCTCCCGTTGGGCAGAGCGCGCGCAGAAGCTGGGGGAAGATGAAACAATGGCCTCTTATTACCGCGAAAATGCGCTGGCGCTTATCACGCTTTGGGGGCCTGCGGAGGAACCGATTATATTTGACTATGCGTGGCGCGAATGGAGCGGCCTGATGCAGCAGTTTTACGGCATGCGCTGGCGGATGTTTTTTGCTTTTACGCTGGAGCATTTCGATACGCTGCCGCGAAAAAAGGATCGCGGAATCCGGCAGATCTACGGGCGAGATCCATTTGACGCGACGCCCTTCCTGCATGAGATAGGCCAGCGCGAGCGGGCGTTTATCCGGGAATACAGGCCCGCGCCGGAACAGGCGGGGGAGACAGTGGCTGTTGTGCGGGATTTGCTGCAAAAATATGCGGCGGCCATTTCGGACGATACCACGCTGCCCTATATGAAAGAGAAAGCCAACAAAAAGCCGCATCGCTTTGCCGTGCTGTTTTCATAATGGGAGAATATTCACAAAAGCTGCTGTGGCTGCATGAGCAGGCTGCGGCAGCTTTTTTCAATGCAGGCGCTTCATAAAACGACGCGGGCATGAAAGAATAATGAGGAGAGGCTGATATAAGATTGGAGCGATTAATATGGAACGGGCATGGTGGAAGGAAGCGGCGGTCTATCAAATTTATCCTCGCAGCTTTCTGGATTCAAACGGCGACGGCATTGGGGATATCAATGGGATTACCATGCGGCTCGATTATTTAAAAGCGCTTGGAGTGGATGTGATCTGGCTGTCGCCCGTCTACGAATCGCCGGATTGTGACAACGGCTATGATATCTCGGATTACCGAGCGATTATGAAAAAATTTGGAACGATGGAGGATTTTGACCGCCTTTTGGCAGAAGCGCACCGGCGGGGGCTTAAAATCGTGATGGATCTGGTGGTCAACCACACCTCCGATGAGCACCGTTGGTTTATTGAGAGCCGCGCGTCGAGGGATAATCCCTACCGGGATTATTATATCTGGCGGCCGGGCAGAGGCGGGGACGCGCCGAACAACTGGGGCTCAATTTTTGGCGGCTCCGCGTGGGAATATGATGAGGAAACGGAGATGTATTACCTGCATCTCTTTGCAAAGGGCCAGCCGGATCTGAACTGGGAAAACCCGGCACTCCGCCAGGAAATTTATGATATGATGGCCTGGTGGTGCGAAAAGGGGATCGACGGCTTCCGAATGGATGTCATCAGCATGATCTCCAAGGATCAGCGCTTCCCGGATGGTGCGCAGGGCGAAAACGAGCTCTATGGCGACGTTTCCCCCTATGTGTTCAGCGGGCCGCGCGTGCATGAATTTCTCAAGGAAATGAATCAGAAGGTGCTTGCAAAATATGATCTCATGACCGTGGGGGAGACGCCGGGCGTGACCATCGAGCAGGCAAAGCGCTACGCGGGGGAGGATACGCATGAGCTGAATATGGTTTTCCAATTTGAGCATGTGGAGATCGGCCATGGCCCGCATGGCAAATGGACGACACAACGCTACTCCATGCCGGAACTACGCGCCGTGATGAGCAAGTGGCAGACCGCACTGGAGGGCAGTGCATGGAATTCCCTGTTCTGGGGCAATCACGACCAGCCGCGCTGTGTTTCGCGCTTTGGTTTCGATCGGCCGGAGTATCGCGCCCTGTCCGCCAAAATGCTGGCTGCCTGTCTTTATTTTATGAAAGGCACGCCTTATATCTATCAGGGGGATGAGCTGGGAATGACGAATAACGGCGGCTTCCGGCAGCTTTCAGATTACCGTGATTTGGAGAGCATCAACTGGTTTCATGCCTATACGCGGGCTGGCCTCACAACAGAAGCGGAGATGTTCGCTGCCCTGGGCGCACGCAGCAGGGATCATGCGCGCACGCCGATGCAGTGGGATGCGTCGCCAAATGCTGGTTTTACCACGGGTGAGCCATGGATCATGGTAAACCCCAACTACACGCAGATCAATGCTGCGCAGCAGGTAAACGATCCGGATTCTGTTTTCTGCTTTTATCAGCAGCTACTCCGCCTGCGCAAGCAGCACGATGTGTTCCTTTACGGCACATATGAGCTGATGCTTCCAGATTCTGAGGCCATTTGGGCATACCGTCGCACGCTTGGGGGGCGCCAGGCACAGGTCTATTGCAATTTTACCACGCAGGGCGTGCCGTGTGAAACGCCGCGTGAGGGGCTTCTCCTGTGTAACTACAACACCGTGCAGGCGGAAATTCTCCGCCCCTGTGAATGTAGGGTGTATTTGGATCCCAAGGGCCTCCTGCGAAGTTGATCTAAAAAATAACCGATTCTTCTTCTGATGTTTTGCCGTTGTATCTCAATTGATGTATAGATATAATAAATATAATTAGTGATGATAATAGAATTTTTTTGGCTAAATCAATCGTTTACGAAAGGGATTGATACAATGGCTACAGCGGCTGCACAACGAGAAGCGTATATGACCACTTTAGGGGAGCGCACCTCCTATGGGCTCTATTTTACAGGGCAGAATATCTTTTATATGCTGGTGACCACGTATCTCGTCACTTACCTGATGTTTCTCGGCATTGATTTAAGCAAAACGGCTACTATCATGCTCATTGTGAAGGTTTGGGATGCGCTTAATGACGCGCTGTTCGGCGCTGTTTTCGATAAAGTGCATTTTAAAAGCGGGCGGAAATGCTTACCCTGGCTGCGGATTTCCGCGGCATTTATCCCGGTGACGACCATCCTGCTGTTTATCATTCCGCAGGGCGCGCCGGAAGCGGTAAAACTCGCGTGGTTTGCCATCGCCTACCTGCTTTGGGATACAGCCTACACCTTCTGCGACGTGCCGATTTTTACGATGGTTACCACGATGACGGATCGCCTCGATGAGAGAAATTCCCTCATGGCCCGCGGGAGGATTTTTTCCGGCGGCGGCATGGCTGTTGCAGGCATTTTGTGTACGGTTCTAATCAGCGAAAAGGTTGGGCTGGGCTTCGGCGCTGTGTCGGTGCTCCTCTCTGTGCTCGGCTGCCTGCTGATGCTTCCTATCTGTGTGAATGGAAAAGAGCGCAACTACCATGTGGAGCATGAGGAGGAAACCTTCACCCTGCGGGAAATGCTGCGTTATCTGATCCACAATAAATACCTGCTTCTCTATTATGGCGGCAGCGTGATTTCCGGCTCGCTAGCCACTGCGGGGACGCTGGGGATGTTTGCCTCCTATTATTTTTTTGGTAGCGCAGTGTTTAATCTTTTTTTAACAGCGCTCTCCGCCCTGCCCGCTGTGCTTCTCGCATTCTTTACTCCTGCGATCCTGCGGCGGGTGGATAAATTCAAATTTTTTATTGCCTGCAATGTTTTTTCCGCTGTCTTTGGGCTTGTGATCTATTTTATTGGTTACCAAAATGTGCCGCTGTTTGTCCTGTTATCCGTTATCCGTGCGATTCCGGCGGGCGCGATCGGCGTTGTCGGGTTTATGTTCACGCCGGACTGCGCAGAATACGGGCAGTATAAAACGGGCACGGACGCAAAAGGAATCACCTTTGCCATTCAAACATTTTCCACCAAAATCAACGCGGCGGTTTCCTCTTCCCTCGGGCTGTTTCTTCTGAAATTTTTTGACTGGGTTTCTGTGGAAGCAAACAGTTTTGCAGATCTCGAAGCGGCAGGAGTCGTGCAGTCTGAAACGGCGCTGCATGGGCTGTGGATTGCCTATGCGCTTGTTCCGGCGATTGGCGCGTTACTAGCGCTGGTTTTCTACGCGTTTTACCGGCTCAACGACAAAGACGTGCAAATTATGGCCAAGTGCAACGCGGGCGAGCTATCCCGCACGCAGGCGGAGGCAATGCTCTCCCGGAAGTATTGATAAGGTGAAAAAACAGCCGACGCCTTTATAAAATGAAGGGCACAGCATGTGATCTGCATGCTGCGCCTTCCTTTATAGCTGCTGGTTAAACTTCGTTCCAGTGCGTTGCGTGCGGTTACCTAGCCATTCTCTTTCCTTCAAATGCCGCCCTCCGTTTGACGTCCTGCATCAGTTCGTCAAACTGCGCGGGGGTCAAAGATTGCGCGCCGTCACACAGCGCGTTTTTGGGGTCGTTGTGCACCTCAATCATCAGCCCGTCCGCGCCGGCGGCAATGGCTGCCTTGGCAAGGGGATTCACCATCCAGGCGATGCCCGCCGCATGGCTCGGGTCGATGATGACCGGCAGATGGGATTGCTGCTTGAGCAGCGGAATAGCTGAAATATCGAGCGTGTTGCGCACCATGGTTTCAAATGTGCGGATACCGCGCTCGCAAAGAATCACATTTTCGTTGCCGCCTGCCATGATGTATTCCGCACTCATTAAAAATTCCTCAATTGTGTTGGCAAGACCGCGTTTGAGCAGGATTGGCTTGCGTAGCTGGCCAAGCGCTTTTAGCAGCCGAAAATTCTGCATGTTGCGCGCGCCGACTTGGATGATATCCACATCGGCAAAATCGTCAATCTGATCCTGCCCCATGATCTCCGTCACAATCGGGAGCCCCGTCAGCTTTTTTGCCTTCAGCAGAAGCTTTAGACCATCTGTCTCCAGGCCTTGAAAGGAGTAGGGGGAGGTGCGCGGTTTAAATGCGCCGCCGCGCAAAAGCGTTGCCCCGCTTTTTTTGACCTCCTGCGCGATGGTGCAGAGCTGCTCCTCGCTCTCAATTGAGCACGGCCCGGCAATCACATGGAAAAAACCTTCGCCGATTTTTATGCTGCCTGTCTGCACGATGGTATCCATCGGATGAAATCGGCGGTTCGCTTTTTTATAGGGCTCGGAAATCCGCTTGACGTCTTCAACAATTTCGTTCGCCTTAAGCGCATCGATATCTACGCGGGAAGTATCGCCTACCAAGCCGACGACGGTCGTCTCCTGGCCTTCGCTGTAGTTGGTTTTGAGCCCAAGCGATTCCACGGCTTTGAGCAGGGCGGTGACCTGCTGTTTTTCTGCGTTCGATTTGAGAATGACAACCATCTATGCCCAGATCCTTTCGATTTAGCGATTTTATGTGTGAAAGTATACGCTGTTTCTGGCCGGTTGTCAAGGCGTTTGAACGAAAAATACCTCTGCCGCCAGCAGGGGAAAGGGGAGAAACTAGCTGAACAAAGTCATTTGTCCGTCGTAATCAATATAGGGGCAACAACATTTGCATCCATCAATTGGGCGATATCTGTGATAGATGGTTACGGCGCGGTAAGAATACTTTTATGTATTCTCTAAAATAAAAAGGAAGGCCAACAGCCTTCCTTCTTTTGCCCAGAACGGGCCTTTTTGATTGTCAATGGAATCAGACCGCGCGCGTCACCTTGCCGGAACGCAGGCAGCGCGTGCAAGCATACACCCTGCGCGGAGAACCGTTCACGATTGCCTTCACACGCTTGATGTTGGGTTTCCAAGTCCTGTTAGAGCGCCTGTGGGAGTGGGAAACCTGAATACCAAAAGACACATCTTTGCCGCAAAATTCACATTTCGCCATGTGTCGCACCTCCTTTTTACTAGACAGATACAGAATAACAGAACTATCTTAGCAGGTATTCGGAAGAAATGCAAGCAGTTTTTGACTTTTTTTGCTTCTATGTATATGGTTTTTTAAGATGTGGTTGAAGGGCTCAGAGCCGCATGCTGGAGGAAAGTATCCGATTATATAGGCTTTGGTGAACGATATTGCCGTTTTAAAACGCGGCGTTTATCGATGCTCCGGCAGGGGGCATGGGAGAGCAGGATGCGCTCCTCCATTTGTGATGGACAGGAAAGATGTGGCAAGCCGCAGGAATACAATCGAAAAAACAACAGATTTGGCCCCGAATAAAAATTCTTTGTTATAGCTTTTGCACTATTGTATTTTCAAACCAGAGTGCTATAATAAAGACCATCAAAGGGAACGGCGCCGGGCGTCGGGCCCTTTCTAACTGTCAAAATAGCGTTGCCGGAAGGGGTGACCGATTTGGATAAGATGGTAGAAACCATTATCGAAATGGATAAGCAGGCGCGCAAGCGCACAGAGGAGGCGGAAGCCTACCAGCGCAAAGCGCAGGAAGAGCTGGAAAGCAAGGAGAAGCAAATCCTTTCTGAGTGCTTGGAGCAGGCTGAGGCTGAGGTCGGCGAACTGGTCCGCAGCGAAGAGCAGGCGGCGGAAAAAAAGCTCAAAGAGGCGAAGGCTGCCAACGACGCCGCCGTTCGCCGGATGGAAGCGTTATATAAAGAAAAGGGCGCACAGTGGGTGCGGGAGCTCGTACGCCGTGCGCTGGAGGCATAACACAAAACGAACAGTCCGCATGGCGGGCTGTATTTTGTTGGCGGGAGAGGCGCAGCGCTGCCTGACCAACCCTGCGGACGCATGGCGTTCCGCTTCCCTGGCCGCGCGGGGCTATCATGAAGCGAACGGATTATGCGCGGAGAAAGGGTGAACCGATTCTATGCTCACAACGGTATCCTCCAATGCGATTCTGGCAAAATCGCGCGCCATGTATGGCAGGCGGCTGACAGAGCGCAATTACACGGAACTGCTCAACTGCCACAGTGTCAACGAAGTGGCGAATTATTTGAAAAACCGGACGGCCTATGCGGATATCTTCGAGGGGACGACCACTACAGATATCCACCGTGGCCAGCTGGAGACGATGCTCAAAAAGCGCGTTTTTGACCAATATGCATCTCTTTGCCGGTATGAGATGTCCATCGGACAGGATTTTTACCAGTATTTTATCGTGCGCAGCGATATCGACCAGATTATGTCCTGTGCGCGCTTCTTAAGCACTGGGCATCCGGGCGATTATCTATTTGCAATGCCGGCGTTTTTTAACCAGCATACCAAGCTGGATCTCTATGCGCTGGCGGCGGTCAACTCGTTCGAAAGCCTTCTCGCCGCCCTGGAGGGAACGCCATATTATGATATGATGCATTTGTTTGCCCGGAAAGCGCCGTCGGAGATTAATTTTCTCGATATGGAGGCTGTTTTCCAGCGTTATCTTTACGACCGGCTGGAAGAACTGATTGAGAAAGGCTTCAAGGGCAAAGACCGTAAGGAAGTGATGAGCGCGGTAGGCATGCAGCTTGATATGGAGGCGATTGTCAACCTCTACCGCCTTAAGCGGATGGGCGGCCGCTCCCCGGAGGAAATCCGGCGCTCGGTGGTGATTGGCCCGATCAGCAGGCTGCGCAGGCGTCAGTTTGAATTGCTGGTTGAAGCGCCCAGTGCCGCCGAGATGGTAAAGCAATTGGATGCAACGCCCTATGGCCGGAAATTTCAAAAGGATTTTTCCTTCATTGAGGATTCTGCACAAAAGCTGCAATATGGCCGCTGCCTGAAGGATCTTCGTTTTTCTACGAACCCGAGTGTTGTGATGCTCAGCTTTATGTTTCTCGCAGAGAACGAGGTTAATAATATTACGCATATCATCGAAGGCATCCGCTATCAGGTTCCGGCTCAAGAGATCAGTCGGATGCTTATCGGCGTGGGAGATTAGGGGAAGAGGGCGGTTCCCGCCTTGCAAAACCGTGCGTAGCTCCCCACTTCTGCGAAAGGAAGGGTTACAGATATGGCAATCGCAAATATGAAATTTGTTAAGGTCATCGGTCTGCTCAGCGAGCTGGATGCATTCCTTGGCTCCTGTTGCGTAGATGGCACGTTCCAACCGGAGCAGGCCATGCAGTATATGTCGGATTCGATGGGCTACACCCAACTGGTGGAGGAAAACCCCTATGCGCCGATGCTGCAAAAGATTGAGGAGCTTGCGTCCTCCTCCGGCATCCATCTGCGCGAGGTGGAAAAGATACCAAAGCCGGTGACAAATGAGGAAACGGAAGCCTTTATCCGCCAGCTTGGCAGCCGCATGAGCGAGCTGCACGATGAGCGCAAGGTGCTCACGGATCAATTGGCAACCTGTGAAAGCGCGATTACACAATTTCAGCATTTTACGGGGCTGGATATCAACCTAGACGATCTGTTTTCCTGCGAGTTTATTAAGGTGCGTTTTGGCCACATGCCGAAGGAATCCACGCAGAAGCTGCTCGCCTATGCGGATAATCCCTATATGCTGTTTATCCCCTGTTCGAGCGATGCAAAAGAGGATTGGGGCGTGTATTTTGCCCCGCGGGAGCAAATTGAAGAAGTGGATCGCAATTTTGCAAGCCTTTATTTTGAGCGGCTGCGTATTCCCGGAGCAGTCGGCACCCCGGAGCATATCATTGAAGAGATTCAGAAGAATATCGACCTGCTCAATGAGCAGATTGCGGAGCTGGATGCACGGATTGCGGCGCACTGGAATGAAGAGGCCGATCACTGCAACCTGATCTACACGCATTTAAAATGGTTCAGCGGCCTGTTTAACCTCAGGCGCTACGCGGCTCGCCACGGCGACTCCTTCTTTTATGTTGGGTGGCTTGCGGAAGATGCCGTCAAAGCGTTTGAAAAGCATGCGCGCAAGCTGCGCAAGGTGACCTATGAGATCAACGATACCGATGAGGTAGGTAAAACCATTCCGCCGGTGAAGCTGAAAAATCCGCGGATTTTCCGCCCATTTGAATATCTGGTCGGCATGTTCGGCCTTCCCTCCGGCAAGGATATCGACGTGACTGCCTTTGTTGCAATCACCTATACGGTAATGTTCGGCATTATGTTCGGCGATTTTGGCCAAGGCGTCGTGCTGGGGATCGCGGGCTTTTTGATGTGGAAGCTCAAGGGCATGCAGATCGGAAAAATCCTTGTTCCCTGTGGTGTGTCGGCCTGTGTGTTCGGCCTAGTCTATGGCGAGTGCTTCGGGTATGAAACCTGGTTTGACCCGCTTTACCATGCAGTTGGCCTTTCAGGCAAACCGGTCGATATCATGGAATCCATCACCGGCTTGCTGCTCGTTTCCATTGGCATTGGCGTGGTGCTGCTGGTCTTTACCATGTTGATTAATATTTATGGATGCCTCAAGCATAAAAAATTCGGCGAGGCGCTCTTCAGCCAAAGCGGATTAACCGGCATTGTGCTGTATCTTTCGGGCGTTTGCTTTGTGTATAACTTTATGACGAGCAAAACGATTGTACCGAATGCAGTGCTTGGCGTGCTGATTGGCATTGCCTGCATCATCCTCTTCTTCAAGGAAATTCTCATTGGCCTGATCGACCACCATCCGGATTGGAAGCCGGAGAGCATAACAGACTATATTCTAGAGAATTTCTTTGAGCTGTTTGAATATATCCTTTCTTTTTTCAGCAACACCATTTCCTTCTTGCGAATTGGCGCATTCGTATTGGTGCATGCCGGTATGATGACCGCAGTGTTCGCCATCGCGGGGCTGACGAGCAGCACGGTGGTGAACCTGATCGTGGTCGTGCTGGGCAATATTTTCGTGATGTGCCTGGAGGCGCTGTTCACCTCCATCCAGGTGATGAGGCTTGAGTTCTACGAGTTGTTTAGCCGCTGCTACGCGGGCGAGGGCCGTTCCTTCGAGCCGGTGCGCCTGCACCATGTATCCGAGTCCATCCAATGACGCGGGGCGTCAGTTTCTGATAGATTGAGAAAAAACAATTGCATTTTTGGAGGTAACGATTATGTCCACGTTTCTGTATGCTATGCTTGCCATCGTCCCGATCGTTGTGCTGTTTCTTTCCTTTTACTCCCTGTTCCGCAAAAGAGCGCAGGGTGTGCCGATGAAGAAGGCGATGGTTTCCCATATCGCCACGCTGCTCGTGTTGGTTGTGCTGATGTCCGCGCTGGCGCTCGGCGCTTCCGCCGCAAATGAAGCAGATCAGCCTGCGTCTCCCGCGCAGACCGAGCAGACAGCCGCCAATGCGGACGATACCCAGGCGGATAATTCCAAGGGTATGACGATGATCGCGGCCGGCCTTGCCGTCGGCCTGGCGGGGATCGGCGGCGGTATCGCGGTTGGTTCCGGCGCTCCTGCCGCAATCGCCGCAACGAGTGAAGATCCCAAATCCTTTGCAAAATCCATGCTGTTTGTCGCGTTGGGCGAGGCAATCGCTATCTACGGCCTGGTTATCGCGCTGTTAATGCTGTTTAGCTAATCGTTAGAAATTGATTGATCAGGGGCGGTGGATTGAAATGCGCTTTTATTTAATCAGTGATAATATGGATACCCTGACAGGCATGCGCCTGGCAGGGATTGAGGGCGAAGTTGTCCACGACCCGGAAAGCGTCGAAAAAGCGCTGAACACCGCTATGGCCGCGGAGGATATCGGTATCGTGCTCATCACGGAGCTGCTAGTAAAGCTATGCCCGGAGCAGGTATCGAAGATGAAGCAGAGCTGCGACCGGCCGCTGATCGTGGAAATTCCCGACCGGCACGGTTCTGGCCGCGCAAAGGATTCCATTACCCGATATGTGCGTGAAGCGATCGGCGTAAAGATTTGAGGTGAGGCACATGCTCGAACAAGATGAACGAATCGCAAAATTTTTGGATGCGATCGATAGGGATGCTCAGGAGCGCCGCAGGCAGATTGAGGCGCAGGTGGATCAGGCGAATGCCGAGGCGTTGGAGCGCGCCAAAGCGGAGGCGCAGGCACAGGCGCAGCAGCTCATCAGGAAAGAGCTGTATAAACAGCGTGTGGCAGTCAACCAGAAGTTTGCTAAGGAAGCGGCCTCTTTACGCACGGCGCTGGCCGGCAGGCGCACAGAGATTGCCGACCAGGTTTTTCTGGAGGCCGAGCAATCGCTCCGTGCATTTACGGAAAAACCTGAATATCAGGCCTTCCTCTCCGGCAGTGCGGCACGCTGTGCGGCGCTCCTTCCGCAGGGGGAGTCGGCAGTGCTTTTGGTGCGCGAGGCGGATATCCCGCTTGCGGATGCACTGCGCGCGGCGTTCGGCCGCCCCTGTGAAGTGCGGGCGGATGCTTCTATCCGTATCGGCGGCCTGAAGGCCTCGTGTGAAGCAAAAGGCCTTGTAGCGGACGATACGTTGGATAACAGGCTGCAAAACCAGCACGGCTGGTTTTTGGAGCATGCAGGATTAACGCTGGAACAATAAATGCGCCGGAGGTGATACACAATGTCCGATTCCAATCAAAATGTAATTTACGGCATCAACGGCCCGGTTGTAACCATTCGCGGCGCAACGACCTTACGCATGATGGAAATGGTTTATGTAGGCAACGCCCGCCTGGTTGGTGAAGTGATCGGCCTAGATGCGGATCAGACAACTATCCAGGTTTATGAAGAAACAACAGGGCTGACCCCCGGCGAACCGGTGGTTTCCACCGGCGGCCCGATGAGCGTCACCCTCGGCCCGGGCATCATCCGGAGCATATTTGATGGCATTGAGCGCCCTTTGAATACGATTGAAGAGCAGTTCGGCGCATTTATCGGCCGCGGCTCAAGCGTGCCCGCTCTGGATTTGGAGAAAGAGTGGGATGTTACCCTGCTCGTCAAGCCCGGCGACAGGCTTTCAGGCGGCGCAATTTATGCGCAATGCCCGGAAACGCCGCTGATTACTCATAAAATGATGGTGCCGCCCGCGCTTTCCGGCGAGATCATTTCCGTAAAGCCTAATGGAAAATATCACTTAGAGGATGAAATCGCCGTATTGCGCGATGAAGCCGGCCGGGAGCATCAGCTGACGCTTTGCCAGCGCTGGCCAATCCGTACCCCGCGCCCGGTGCAAACGCGGCTTCCCGCACAGCGCCCGCTGATTACCGGCCAGCGCGTGATTGATACGCTGTTCCCTATTGCAAAGGGCGGCGCAGCGGCGATCCCCGGCGGCTTCGGCACCGGCAAGACCATGACGCAGCACCAGCTTGCCAAGTGGTGCGACGCGGATATCATCATCTATGTCGGCTGCGGCGAGCGCGGCAACGAGATGACACAGGCGCTGACGGAGTTCAGCGAGCTAGTCGATCCGAAATCCGGTCGTCCGCTGACGGACCGTACCGTTTTGATTGCCAACACCTCCAACATGCCTGTGGCGGCGCGTGAAGCGTCGATCTACACCGGCATCACTCTCGCTGAATATTACCGTGATATGGGCTACCACACCGCCCTGATGGCAGACTCTACCTCCCGCTGGGCGGAGGCGCTGCGCGAGATTTCCGGCCGCTTGGAAGAAATGCCGGCGGATGAAGGCTTCCCGGCCTACTTGCCGTCGCGCCTTTCGGAATTTTATGAGCGCACCGGCTATATGCAAACGCTTTCCGGGGAGGAGGGCTCTATCACTGTCATTGGCGCCGTGTCCCCGCAGGGCTCCGACTTTTCAGAGCCTGTCACGCAGAATACCAAGCGCTTTACCCGCTGCTTCTGGGCGCTGGATAAGAGCCTTGCCTATGCGCGCCATTATCCCGCGATCAACTGGAACGACAGCTACAGTGAATATATCAACGATCTTGCCCCTTGGTATGAGGAGCATGTAGGCCGGGAATTCATGGCTTACCGGGAAGAGCTGTGCGGCATCCTGCTGGAAGAAAACCGGCTGATGGAGATCGTGAAGCTCATCGGCGCCGACGTATTGCCAGATGACCAGAAGCTGATTATCGAAATCGCCCGTGTGGTGCGCGTCGGCTTCCTGCAACAGAATGCGTTCCATGCGGAGGACACCTATGTTCCGCTGGAAAAGCAGCTGAAGATGATGAAGGTCATTCTCTATCTCTACCACAAATGTCAGGAAATTGTGGCGCGCCAGGTGCCGATCTCCAAAATTATGCAAACGGGGCTGTTTGATAAGCTTGTCAAAATAAAATACGATATTCCCAACGATAAGCTGGAGTTGTTCGACAGCTATGAGGCTGAAATCGATCAATCGCTCAAGGGCTTTTTGAAATAAACTGCATAGGCCCGGCTCTAGATGACGCACTGATTGAGTCGGATACGCGAATTGTCGAACGGATTTACGCTCCAACAAGGAAAAAAACGCACGAATACATGCCGTATTCAAAGCATTTTGGACGCTGTTCGGGGCAAAAATGTGTCGGCGGGGCGCGTGCTTTGATTGTATCAGCGCTTCCCTAGCAGCTACGGAAAGGTGGTCATTTGAAATGATACTGGAACACATTGGATTAAAGGAAATCAACGGCTCCCTGGTCGTCCTTGATGATGTGGATAACGCGAGCAATGAAGAAATGGTGGAGCTGCATCTCGACGACGGGAGCGTGCGCGCGGGCAGAATCGTCAAAATCGATGGCAAGCGTGTGGTCATCCAGGTGTTCGAGGGCACGCGCGGCGTGTCGATGGTCAATACCCGCACGCGCCTTTCCGGCCACCCGATGGAGCTGCCGCTTTCTCCGGAAATCCTGGGCCGCGTGTTTGACGGCCTCGGCCGCCCGATCGACGGCATGGGCGAGGTATATCCCACTTGCCGCCGGGACGTAAACGGCGCGCCGATTAACCCGGTTTCCCGCGTTTATCCGCGGGATTATATCAACACCGGCATTTCCTCCATCGACGCGTTGGCCACGCTGATCCGCGGCCAGAAGCTGCCGATCTTCTCCGGCTCCGGCATGAAGCACAATGAGCTGGCGGTGCAGATTGTGCAGCAGGCGTCCATCAAGGATAATTCTGAGTTTGCCATCGTTTTTGCCGCTATGGGGGTCAAAAACGACGTTGCGGAATATTTCCGCCGCTCCTTTGAGAGCGCGAATGTGATGGATCGCGTCGTCATGTTCCTCAACCTATCGAACGATCCGATCATTGAGCGTATTTTAACCCCGCGCTGCGCGCTGACTGCTGCGGAATATCTGGCCTTTGATCTCGGCATGCACATCCTTGTCATCCTCACGGATATGACCTCCTACGCTGAGGCGCTGCGTGAATTTAGCTCCTCCAAAGGTGAGATTCCCGGCAGAAAGGGTTTCCCCGGCTATCTGTATTCTGACCTTGCGTCTCTCTATGAGCGCGCGGGCATTGTCAAGGGAAAGGGCGGCTCTGTCACGCAGATTCCGATCCTCACCATGCCTAACGACGATATCACCCACCCGATCCCCGATCTGACGGGCTATATCACAGAGGGTCAGATCGTGCTGGATCGTGATCTTGACACACGCGGCATTTACCCACCTGTGAGCGTGCTGCCGTCGCTGTCTCGTTTGATGAAGGATGGCATCGGAGCAGGCTATACGCGTGACGATCACAGCATGCTTTCCAATCAGCTTTTCGCCTCCTATGCAAAGGTGCAGGATGCGAAGGCGCTAGCCTCTGTAATCGGTGAGGATGAGCTTTCCGCCGCGGATAAGCAGCTGATGGAATTCGGCCGCGTTTTTGAGCAAAGGTTCATCAATCAGGGCTATACGGAGAACCGCACCATTGAGGAAACGCTCGATCTCGGCTGGGAGCTTCTCTCTATGCTGCCGCGCGAGCAACTCGACCGTGTGGATGAAGAAATGCTCGATCAGCACTATAAAGGCGATTCCAAATAATTGATTGGGTAAGGGCGGCTGGAGCCGCCGTTTGCCTGCTTTTCTTACATTCATTGAAATCAGGGGGTGGCCGCCATGGCTGGCCAGGTGTTTCCAACCAAAAGCAACTTAATCAGCACTCGGAAGTCTTTAGACCTTGCCAAGCTCGGCTATGACCTGCTGGATCGCAAGCGCAACATTTTAGTGCGTGAGATGATGCTGATGATCGATAAGGCGAATGAGGTGCAAAACCGGATTGACAGCACCTATACCAAAGCCTATGCTTCGTTGCAGCGGGCAAATGTAACCCTAGGTATGTGCTCCTCCTTCGCGCAGGCCGTGCCCGTGGATCAGAGCCTTGCGGTGGATTTTCGCAGCGTGATGGGCGTGGAGCTGCCGATGGTATCGATCGGCGAGACAAAAGAGGATATTTATTACGGCCTCCATTCCACCAATTCCATGCTGGATGACGCATATCGCTGCTTTGATGAAGTGAAGCACCTCACTGCGGAGCTGGCGGAGATTGAAAACGGCGTTTACCGCCTTGCGCAGGCGATCAAAAAAACGCAGAAGCGCGCAAACGCATTGCACAACATCATGATTCCGCAGTTTGAAGCGACGATCAAATTCATCACTGAAGCGCTGGAGGAAAAGGAGCGCGAGGACTTTTCAAGGCTAAAGGTGATAAAAAGCCAGAAGCAATGATCGGATTCATGCAGTATTAAATAGGATGCGTTGGGCGTGAGGCCTTCGAATTTGGTGCGTATCCAGATTCGGAGGCTTAAAGCGCCAATAAAAAGCCTGGAAGCGATCTGCTTCCAGGCTTTTTACATCTTTTCAGGCAGAGGGATGTATCTGTATGAAAAACAAACAATCCTTACAAGGTCAAGCTGGGTGCGGCATAAACGCGGGCCGCCAGCTCTTGATCGAGCATATAGAGGCCCTTTTTCTCGCTGCCGAACAGTTCCATCTTCTTGATTAAATCGGCGGCGTTTTTCTCCTCCTCGCCCTGCTCCTTGACAAACCAGTCGAGAAACTGCATGGTGCGGAAATCCCTTGCCGCATAGGCTGCCTCATAAATGGTATGGATCAGGCCGGTGACATATTGCTCATGCGCCAGACCAGCCTTCAAGGGGTCCATGTTCTCCTTGAGCACGGCGTCAGGCTGTGCGATTGCCTCCAAGGCGACTTTGGCATCGTTATTTTGTAGGTACTGGAGCATCAACAGCGCGTGATCGCGCTCTTCCTGCGCTTGGATCTGATACCAGTTGGCAAATCCATTGAGGCCCTGCTCCACATAAAAGTTTGCAAAATGGAGATACAGGTAAGCCGAATAGAACTCCTTATTAATCTGTGTGTTCAGTAGTTTGGCAATCTTTTCGTTTAACATCGCATAGGGCTCCTTTCTCGTCCTGCAAAAATAGTGATCGGATCACTTCTTCATTATAGCATCCGCTGTTTGAAATACAATATAGCATAATGCTGAAAAGTATGCGGATAGGAAGATGATTTTTTACAAAAACTGGATTTTTCCCTTTAACCGACAAAAAGTAAGCAGTTTCAGTATCGATTGTATAGTTGCCCTCATGCCGAAAAACTGGTATAATAAACCGTCAGGCATTTTGGCAAGCATATGCTTCTTTTCTGTGATAACCCTTCTTTTTCCGGGCAAAATAGCACGGAATACAGCAACAGAAGGGAGCTTCCACCATGAAAGACGCCATGACGCAAACGGCTGCCGCTACGGCCTTTACCACGGAGCAGCCTCCGCTTTCCGCACCGGAGCCGGAGCAGGGGAATTCTGATAACGGAGGGGATAACAGCGGCCAGGTGCAGGATGATATCCGTCAAATTATCGAAACCGGATCGATCACGGTAGATAAAAACGGCCATTATATCCACTGCCTGACCATCATCGGCCAGATCGAGGGGCACTATATCCTGCCGCCCCAAAATAAGACAACCAAATATGAGCACGTCATCCCACAGCTCGTTGCGATTGAGGAAAGCAAGGAGATTGAGGGGCTGCTCATTATCCTCAATACCGTTGGCGGCGATATCGAGGCAGGGCTTGCCATCGCGGAGCTCATCGCCGGGATGAAAAAGCCGACCGTTTCGCTTGTGCTCGGCGGCGGCCATTCTATCGGCGTGCCGCTGGCTGTTTCCGCCAAACAATCTTTTATTGTGCCCTCAGCAACGATGACCATTCATCCCGTGCGCATGAACGGGCTTGTCATCGGCGTGCCGCAGACGCTCTCTTATTTTGATAAGATGCAGGAGCGGATCGTTCGTTTTGTTTGCGAAAATTCTAATATTACCTCTGAGGAATTCCGCCGCTTGATGATGGAGACGGGGGAGCTGATGATGGATGTTGGCACGGTGTTAAATGGGGAGGACGCCGTCAAGGAAGGCCTGATTGATTCTCTTGGCGGCCTTTCGGACGCGATGGATTGCCTCTATGGCCTCATTGAGCAGGCGCAGGGGAAGGGCGGCGAATAGGATGCTCCATACTATTATTTCCGAAACTGATATTTTTCCCCCGGAGCCCATTGCACGCCCGGCTTTTTACCCGCGTGGCAGCGGCGGGGTAGAATGCAGGGAGACCGCGGACGGGCCGGTAATCGAAAGCCTGATCTCGACGAATCCGTTTGATTATCTCAACCCCAGCTTTGCGCCGGGCCGCATTTACCGGCCGGGCAGGCAATAATCAATAGAATATCAGCCTTGCCGCCCGTCATGCATACGGTGCGGAAAGGATACATATAGAAATACCTGATCATGATGATGAATTTGGAGGGATAGTTTAGATGACGGTACTCAAAGCGATCATCCTCGGCGTTGTGCAGGGGATCACCGAATTTTTGCCGATCTCAAGCAGCGGGCATCTTTCGCTTGCGCAGCATTTTCTACATACCAGTGGGGAAGGCTCCCTTTTCTTTTCCGTTATGCTCCATATGGGCACTCTGCTCGCCGTTTTTTTAGTGTATTATAAAACAATCTGGAAGCTTGTTTTAGCGGTGTTTTCCATGCTGAAGGATATTTTTACCGGAAAATTCAAGTGGAAGCAGATGGATGCAACGCAGCACATGCTCGTGATGTTTGTTCTTTCCTGTGTGCCGCTTCTGCTGTTGCTCTTGCCGATCGGCGGCGGGCGGAGCTTGATGGACGCTGTTGGCAGCCTTGCAGAGGACAATGACGTGATGGTGGAGGGCTTCTGTTTCTTGCTCACAGCCTTTCTGCTTCTGTTCGGCACCTGGCGCTATCGTCACCGCAAAACGCATTCCCAGGTCGAGGGCAGGGATGCGGTAGCAGTCGGCCTCGCGCAGATGCTCGCGGCAAGCCTGCCGGGGGTTTCCCGTTCCGGTTCGACGATCGCTACCGGCATGATGTGCGGCGTGAATCGGGATTATATGGTGCAGTATTCCTTCATTCTCGGTATCCCGGCGATCCTTGCGGCGAATTTGATGGAGTTTAAAGACGCAATCGCATCGCCGGAGCCCATCGAGTGGACCTATGTAATCATCGGCGTGGCTGTTGCAGCGGCTGTCGGTGTGGCCGCGATCAAAGCGCTTGAATGGCTCGTCAAAAAAGATAAGTTTCAATTCTTTGGCTATTACTGCCTCGTGCTCGGCACGGCAGTGGTGATTTTCAGCGCGCTTGAATATGCGGGCGTCGCCTGATCGTTCAAGCCGACCGCTTCTGTGGTTGATGTTAATTTAACGGCATTTTGGGCCTGGAGCAGCGCTTCAGGCCCATCGGGCCGAAAGGATGTTTCTCACAATGGCCAGTCAGACGAAGAAAAAGCCTTCTGTGGCAAATAAAAAAAACAGCGCAGGCGGGAAGGGGAAAAACCAAACAGGGGGTTCCCGCCAATCCGCAAAAGCGCGCCAAGCGGAGGAGGAGCGCCGCCTCATGCGCGCTGGCCAGCGGGACGGTGTGCTGCTGCTGTTTTTGGCGGTATTTCTGTTTTGCTTGGCCGTTGTGCCTGGGCAGAGCTTGTGGGGCGCAATTCAAGGCTTTCTGCTGGGCGTATTCGGCTGGTGTGTGTTTCTGTGGATCGGCCTTTTGGTCTATTTTGCGGTGCTTTTATTTTTGCGCCGCGTGCAGAAGCCGCAGGTGGTGCGCGGTGTGCAGCTTGCCCTTTTCATCTTGTTGCTAAGCAGCGCCTTACATATTCTGGGCCATGATACCGTTGGCATGGGCTGGGCGGAAGATTTAAAAGATGCCTATGCCCAAGGCTTCGGCGGTATCGGGGGCGGGGCCGTCGGCGCGATGCTTGGAGGAATCCTGCTCTTTTTTGGCAGAGCCCCTGCCGCTGTAACGGTGATCTTGCTGATGCTCGTCGATTTGACGCTGCTGTGCTGGCCGATGATTGCAGAGCGTTTGCAGGAGCGGGAGGAAAATCCGCGGTCGCCGCGTGAAAAGCATCCCCGCCAGACGAAGGAAAAGCCGGAGACTTTGCCGGAACCAATGCGGGAGGTTGCTTTGCCGCCGCAACAAGAGCGCCGCCGGAAACGCCGCAAGTGCGGTTTTGATCCGGATATCCCGCTGGATGTGCCTGGTTCTACCGCCCCGCTGCCCGAATTGCCGCCCGAACTCCTCTTCGGCTCAATGGAAGTAGGGAAAGAAAGGGCGATCCCCTCTGCGGATGTGCCTGTGGTGGATGTGGAGCAGGAGGGGGCCGATTTGGAGCCGCAAGCAGTTGAAAAGGCCCCGCAGCCCTCCTTTGCGCTTGATGATATCATCCGCAAGGCGGCGAAGCCAGCCGCTCCAGCGCCCGTCCGTGAGGAGCCGGCGCCCCGCGCGCGGGAAAACGGGGCGGATTACGCTTTACCTCCCTACGATTGCCTGGAGCAGCCAAAGGCGGCAGATTCCTTTAATTACAGTGAAGAGCTTAAGGCCAATGCGCGCAAGCTCGTCGATACCCTCAAAAGCTTCGGCGTTGAGACGAAAATCGTAGATATCAGCCGCGGGCCTGCCGTTACGCGCTATGAATTGCAGCCCTCCGCAGGCGTGCGCATTAACCGCATCTCCAACCTGGCCGATGATATTGCCCTGAATCTTGCGGCCTCCGGCGTGCGCATTGAAGCGCCAATCCCGAATAAGGCGGCCGTTGGCATTGAAATTCCGAATCGCACGCGCACCATGGTCACGCTGCGCGAGATCATCGAAACGCCCGCCTTCCAGCAGGCAAAGAGCAAATTAAACGTTGCCTTGGGCAAGGATATTGCAGGCAACATCACCTGCGCGGATCTTGCCAGGATGCCTCATCTATTGATCGCGGGCACCACAGGCTCCGGCAAATCTGTTTGCTTGAATTCAATGATTGTCAGCATTCTCTATAACGCTCGCCCGGATGAAGTAAAGCTTCTTATGATCGACCCCAAGAAAGTTGAGCTGAGTATTTATAACGGCATTCCGCATCTGCTCGTGCCCGTCGTGTCGGATCCACGCAAGGCCTCAGGCGCGCTCGGCTGGGCAGTAACGGAGATGCTCAACCGCTATAAGCTTTTTGCGGATAACAACGTGCGCGATATGGCGGGCTACAACAAGCTTTGCAAAAAGGATCCGGAGAAAAGCCCGCTGCCGAGCGTCGTGATCTTTATCGACGAATTGTCCGACCTGATGATGGCTGCACCCAACGAGGTGGAGGATTCCATCTGCCGTTTGGCGCAGATGGCGCGCGCGGCAGGAATGCACCTGGTGATCGCCACACAGCGCCCTTCTGTTGATGTTATCACCGGCATCATCAAGGCGAATATCCCGAGCCGGATCGCACTGTCCGTTTCTTCGCAGGTGGATTCGCGCACAATTCTCGATATGTCCGGCGCTGAGAAGCTGCTCGGCAACGGCGATATGCTTTTTAGCCCCGTCGGCACCTCCAAGCCCGTGCGTATTCAAGGCTGCTTCCTCTCCGATGACGAGGTGGAGTCGGTCGTGGAATTCATCAAAGGGCAGGAGAAGGCGGAATACGACGACGAGGTCATCCAAGAAATCGACCGCCAGGCCGCGGCGGAAAAGAAAAAAGGCGGTGGCGCGGCGGATGCGGAGAGCGACGGCGATTCTGATGAAATGCTGCCTAAGGCCATCGAGGTGGTTGTGGAGGCGCAGATGGCCTCGACGACGCTCCTGCAAAGGCGGCTGCGCTTAGGCTATGCGCGCGCGGCCCGCTTGGTGGACGAGCTGGAATCACGCGGTATCGTCGGCCCATTCGAGGGCAGCAAACCGCGCAAGGTGCTCATCTCCAAGCAGCAGTGGCTGGAGATGAATGCGATGTCGGATGAAATGCCGGCAGCGCAGGAGGACGGCGGCTTTGAGGAATAAAGAACAGCCATGGCTCTCCCTTTGTGGAGGGCTATGGTCGTTTTATTTTTAATTGCGTAAAATCATATGAAATTGAGGAGGTTCTCCTATGTCAAAAATATCTTCACGCGTCGATTTGGCGCTCCACAAGCCTGTCCACACCAATGAAAACCGGAAAACGGCCGTCTGTATCACAGATGGAAACCCCTCCACCTGCTGGACTTCCACACTTTACCCGGCCTATGCGCAGATCGATCTGAGGGGCTGCTATAGGCTTTCCAGAATTGTAATCCGCACGCCGGCTGAGGGCGCGACTTTGTTTGACGTTTATGCGAGTGCGGACGGCGTGAATTTTTCCCGTATTGCGCAAAAGGTGGAGGAAATGACCTGTCCGCCCGAGGGGGATGCATTTTCCGTTGACTGCGAAGCGCGGTTCCTGCGTGTACGCGTGACCTATAACAACGCGGCGGAGGGCGCGTCGCTGCGCGGTGTGGAGGCCTATGGCGAGCCATGCGGCCAGAGATGTGAACCGGCTGCATTCATACCTCCGGAGGATTTTGAGCAGTCCGCCTATAACGTGCCTATTACGCAGGAGGATACGCTGCAAGAAGTACGGGAGCTGATCGCCTACACCATAGGCGAAGCGCGCGCGGACTGGTTCACGCTGCGTCTTGCGGAAAATGACCGGAAACCGGGGCAAATGGGGCGGGATTATTTTTTACTCTCCGATGAGGATGGAAAAATTGTAATCGAGGGCCGCACCGGCGTCTGCTTGGCCACAGGGTTTAACCACTATCTCAAGTATTGCTGCAACGCGCATGTTTCGCAGATGAGCAAACAGGTCGATCTGCCGGACGAGCCCGTCCCGGTGGGAGAGCCTGTGCGGCGTGAAACGCCGTTTCAAACGCGCTACAGCTATAATTACTGCACTCTCTCCTATACCATGGCTTTCTGGGGGGAATCAGAGTGGAAACGCGAGCTCTACTGGCTCGCTATGAACGGGGTCAACCTCGTGCTTGATATCACGGCGCAGGAGGAGGTCTGGCGGCGGTTCTTGCACGCGCTCGGCTATTCCCACATGGAGTGTAAGGATTTTATCGCCGGCCCCGCCTACTACGCCTGGGCCTATATGGCGAATATCAGCGGCTTCGGCGGCCCGGTGCACGATAGCTGGTTCGCTGCGCGCACCAGCCTTGCACGCCGCAACCATCTGCTCATGCGTCGCCTTGGTAAGCAGCCTGTATTGCAGGGCTACAGCGGCATGGTTCCCGCCGATATCAAGCAAAAGGAAAAGGTGCGGGACGCGAAGGTTATCAAGCAGGGGCTATGGAACGGCTTCCCGCGCCCCGCCATGCTCAAAACCACAACGGGCGCTTATCGTAGGCTCGCGCGGCTCTTTTATCGCTGCCAGCGCGAAGTGTTCGGTGATGTGAGCCGTTATTACGCCACCGATCCCTTCCATGAGGGCGGACGAAACGGCGGCATGTCCCCGAAGAAAATGGCGCAGGTAGTGCTCGACGAGATGCTCCAAAACAATCCACAAAGCGTGTGGGTGATTCAGTCGTGGGGGGAGAACCCCTCCAAAGCCCTGCTGCATGGCCTGCGCGGCCGCAAAGAGCACGCGCTGGTGCTTGACCTCTACGCCGAGGCGCGGCCGCATTGGAAAACTTGGGCGGGCGGTGAGTTTGACCACACGCCGTGGTTGTGGTGTATGCTCAATAATTTCGGTGGGCGCATGGGTCTTAACGGCCACATGGATACGGTCGCAAGCGAAGTTGCACGCGCCGCGAACACCGCAAGCTGCATGGCGGGCATCGGCATCACGCCGGAGGCGACATTCAGCAATCCTGTTCTATTCGACCTGTTTTTTGAGACGATCTGGAGTGAAACGCCGGAACAGCTTTCTCCCATCGACCCGGATGAATGGTTGGCGCACTATGCGCGCAGGCGTTACGGTGCGGAGAGCAGCGCGGCGCGGGAGGCGTTCCGCGTGCTGCGCACAACGGTATATAACCCCTCTCTCAACCACAACGGCGAGGGCGCGCCGGAATCTGTGGTGAACGCCCGCCCGGCGTTTGAAATCCGCTCTGCCTCCTCCTGGGGCACGGCGGTCATCGGCTATGATAAGCACGAATTTGAGCGCGCGGTTCAGCTGCTGCTGGAGGACTATGATACGCTTAGGCAGAGCGACGGCTATCTCTTCGATTTGGCAGACTGCTTGAAACAGGTGCTCTCGAATACGGCGCAGGAATATCATAACACGATGGTACAGGCATACCGGAAAAAGAATCTCACGGTATTCGATGATTATAGCACCCGGTTCTTCCGGCTCATCGGCCTGACCGAGCAGGTGCTTGGCACGCGCAGGGAGTTCCTGCTCGGAACATGGCTGCGCGGCGCGCGGGAGCTTGCGGAAGGGACGGATGATTTCACGCACGATCTTTATGAATTTAACGCCCGTGCCCTGATTACTACTTGGGGCTCTCTGCGGCAGGCGAATGGGGGCGGCCTGCGTGATTATTCCAATAAGCAGTGGGCTGGTCTGACGCACGACTTTTACCGCCCACGGTGGGAGAAGTGGGTGGCGCTCCGTCGGGCGGAGCTGACAGGAGAAGCGAAAGATCGCCGCAGCGAAATGGAGCAGGCCGAGGATTGGTTCCGCATGGAGTGGAAATGGGTGCTTGGGCGCAGCCCTTATCCGGCTGAGGTCAACGGGTTGGATTTAAAGGAGCTGGCACAGCAGGCCCTGGCCTTCTCTTTTTAAGGTTTCCCCACATACATACTGTAAAAAATTTTTGAATGGGCTGTTGCACAAAGCGTTGCAGCGGCCCATTTTGTTCGGATTTACGAAAGCAGTTCCAAAAACCAGATATCAATGAACAGAATCAAAGGAATGGCGAGGCATTCTGCCGTAGCTCCCATCGAGAGCCGCAAAAGCCCTTCCGAAAGCGGCCCATAGCGGATGCGCAAGATGGTCAAGAGAACCATTGTGAGCACAAACAGTAGCGGCACGATCAGAATACCGCCATATAATAGATAGGAAGCAGAGTTTATAAGCATCCACAGCCAGCCGGGAGGAGCCCATTCGATATCGTTCAGCACGATGACGCCTAAATATAATACAATCATGAGCGAGCACCAGCATATGAGAATGATGGAAAGTGCCTTGACCGCTTTTTTCATAAAAATCCGATCCTTTCTGTTGCGTTTATAGAGTGTAACCGTGGCTTTTTTCATCTCCATTTTATCTGCTTTGGCTGCATAAAATAAACAAAGGGAATTTTTGGTCGTTATTCCGTAATAATTGGGATAAAAACAAATCAGCCGCTATGTTTATCACATATTTTATGCTATGATTCCTTTATTGCATAAAACTTATTGACTAGAAACGTTTCAAATGATAAGATAAAATCGTCTTTCGAGACAAATATATGGAGCCGTTTTTTAAAACTTTTGTGTGCCTGATCTAAATTTGTTGGACGAGCAGGGCTCTTTTGGCCAGGCTCCAACCAACGTTCAAGGGCGTTGCGAGCCCTGCTTTCAGACGGCTCCTGAGAGAAGAAAAGGTGATGTAAATGAGCAAAACCAAACGGTACCTCAGCATACTGCTCTGTCTTGTGCTGTTGTGTACCACTCTTATCCCCATGTATGCTTTTGCGGCGGACGATACGCTGCAGATCTTGTGCGACGGAGTGGTTGTCTCCGGTAACGATAAAACCCCGATGCACATCAAGGAGACGGAGCAAAAGCAGCTGAGCGTGCTGTTTAACGGCAGTGAAACGCTGCCGGAAGGCACGCAGGTGCGCTGGTCTTCACCGACGCCGTATCTCGCGCATGTGGATGAAAACGGCGTTGTCACAGGGCGCGACAGCTCCAAGGGCGCAATCTTGCGCGTTTGGGTGGATACCAATATCGCCTCCCTGTGGCTCATCGGCCCGGGCCTTGCCGATATGGTTTACGGCTGGTTCGACGAGTATGAAATTGATCAGATGGATACCGAGGGCATCGTTAACGTTCTTGAGGTTGGCCTGAAGCCCGTGCTGGGCGAGGAAACGGCCAAAAATCTGGCGGAATCCCTGCGGAAAACGCTCAACAGCATCAACGTGGAGATTCAGGCTGTGCTGGTCAATGCGGAAACCGGCGAGGAGCTGGTCTCCAGCTCTACGCATGTCGTGGTTGATAATAACGATTCGATCAGCTCCATGTTCATTCCGAACGGCACGTATATCACCAACCATGATGCGGTTCCACAAACGGTCGAGGTGGGCTATTCCATGGATATGGAAGGCATCACCACACCGCTACGCCTGCATATGGGCGTCAACTGGGAGGTCACCAAGAAGATCGGCAATCTCGATTGGATCACGCTTCCCACCGGGGACGCCACCATCGATGCAGAGGGCCATGTAACCTTCCTCAAGCCCGGCACCTATAAAATTACTGCCAAGCCGGATACAGAAGGCCTCTATCAAAACATCTCCAAGCTGATTGACCAGTTCGGCGGCATCGCGCATGCCGGCACAACGATTGCCAGCGTGATCACCGAGCTGTTCGGCCTGACTGTTTCTCAAACGGTGATCGACGCTCTGGGTAAGACGATCCAGGGGATTCTGGACGCCAACCAAAGCGATCAGGCAGAAACGCTCCGGAAGATCATCACGGTTGTCGGCAACTTCATCCTTGGAATCACCATCAATGATTCCGTTACCGTGACGGTGGTGGAGCAGCTGGATGTAGAATCCTTTGAGATCTTCGGTAAGCTGGACGGCCTGAATTCCTACGGCGGAACCCGTCAGCTCACCATCACGAACATTCAGCCGGAAGGCGCGGTTGTAAAGCCGGGCGATGTGGTTTGGACGACCAATAACTCCAATTATGCCGTCGTCGACGAGACCGGCCTGCTCACCATCCGTTCCGGCGGAAACTGGGGCAATAAGATTGAGGTCACGGCGACGATCGACGGTATTTCCCGCACGATCGACGGCAACATCCTAGGCTCCAACACCTCAAGCCCCACGGATCTTGAGTTCAGCGGCCCGGATTATCTGACGGTCGGGGAAACCGGAACCTACAGCTTTACGGTCTATCCGTTGGCGCTGTATGACGACGGCGCACTGATCGATTTCAACAACGTTGACGTGGGCCTGATGGTGAACGGACAGGTTCGCTATGAAAATGGCGTAACCGACGGCGTTCTTCGCATTGATAAGGCCGATAACGTCGACGCGCCCGGCGGCCAGGGCGGCACGTTTACGGTAACGGCTGTTGGCGGCGGGGAAACCACGCTTTATGTGCGTGCGCACACTGGCTCTGTTGCGCCGATCAACGGCAAGATTACCCGCGAAATGAAGGTCACCGTGTATCAGCCTGTGACGGGTATCACGATCGACCAGGGTAGCGAGATCACCGTGGAAACATCCGTAACCGCCGGAATCGGCAGCGCTTCCACGCAGCTGACGGCAACGGTGGCTCCGGAAAACGCGACTAATAAAGCAGTCAATTGGAGCAGCGACAATGCGCTCATCCGGGTGGATGCGAATGGCAAGGTCTCCTACACAGGCCTGCTGTATTCCCCTGTAAGCGCAACGATCACAGCTACATCCGACGATAATCCGGAGTTGAAGGCCACCTGCACTGTCACCTTCAAAAAGGCTGCGGTCGGCGTGACCGGTGTCACGCTCGACCGCACGGAGCTGACGCTCCCAGACGGTACGTCCGCACAACTGACCGCTACGGTAACGCCCAGCAAGGCCAATAACAAGGTTGTGATCTGGGAATCGTCCGATCCTTCTATCGCAACGGTAGAAGGCGGCCGCGTTACGGCGGTTGCGCCCGGTGATGCGGTGATTACCGCAACAACGGAGGACGGCGGCTTTACCGCTCAGTGCAAGGTGTTTGTACGCGCCGATATGGTGAAGCTCAATAAGCTCATCGCCATTGTCGACGCGGATGACACCCTGACGGCGGAGCAGTATGAGCAGACGCTTCTGGACACGCTGTTCGCCGCGCTGGATACGGCGAAGGCGGTCGCCTCGGATGCCCTTTCCAAGCAGGCGGCGGTCGACAATGCCTATGCGGCCCTGCTTGATGCATATGTTGCGCTCGGCAAGAGCGTGCCGCTGGAGAGTGTTTCCATCACAGGCGGCGAGCGCAGCGGCGATATGGTCTATGTGAAGGTTCCGTGGACGCAGCCCTACCGCAAGGCATCTGTAGACCTGGGCATTCAGGTAACAGAGGGCGCGGAGATCGCAAGCGTCACCTGGTCGCCTGCCAATTGGTCAGTGGATGATCCGGAGGCTACGATTACGCCAAATGGAAGCACAGCAAAGATTGCCCCGAATGGCCGTGGCATCGGCGCTCGCTCCATGTGGGTGACCGTTACTGTTGAGGATATTTATGGGAATGTTCTGACCGATACGGTGAAAGTGCGTTTTTACAACTGGAATTGGCAGAAATAACACCTTCATGATCTCTTAGTTAGGGCACACAAAGGCCTCCTGTGGTTGCTGAGCCGCAGGGGGCTTTCTTTGTAAACTGCCGGGGAGTTCAAAAAAAGCTTTAGTGTTACATATGGAAAAGAAACTCCTTTTGATACAATAAAGATGTGGTCTGCCAACTGCACTAAAGTATCAAAAGGAGGACGTTAAACGTAAAGCCTAATGACAATAATGGTTTAGCACATACAAAGTAGAACTGCAAATATCATAGGGCTTTGACCGCATATGAAAAAGCCCCGCCTACAGGCGCGGTGAGATAAGAAATATTTTTGAGGGACGGCGGTAGCTGTCCCTCTACGTTTTCTTAAAACAACGCTCTGGAGCCGGGGGATATTTATTAGGCTAGAAACGGATGGATAAAAATAGAATAAATCCTGTAAAGTGAATGTTTTTCACAAAATTCCCTATTTTTCTTTCTTTTCTGTATGATGGGATTGGATCATTTTGGAAAATGCCCATCATGGATAGCAGGAGGAATTTTCATGCGGAAATCTATTTTTTATGACAAAGCGAAGCGGAGTAACAAGGCTAAGCCGGATGTATCCGCATGGGTCAAAGGAGTATGCACTGTTCACGAAAGCAAAAGGTTCACAGCTATTTTTTATTGGATTGCCCTGGTTGCTTGTCTAGCGGTCATCTGCTCTGCGTTTGCCGATGCAGGCAACATTTCGATTGATGGTTATGTGCAGCCGGGGGAGTGGGCAGGAGCGTCGTTTTCCACACTGTTTGGCAGTGAGCAGGAGAGCGGCTGCGCCGTTTCGTATGCGGATGTGCGTACGCAGGCGGATGTCTCTGCCCGTCGTGTTTATTTTGCCCTTCAAGTCATAGACGGAGCATTTGCCGGGGGAAGCGGGCGTTCACGCGTCCATCTCCGCCTTGGAAAAGCGGAGATTACACTGGATGCCGATGGAAACGCCCAAACTTCTGGAATTTCCTATGAAATGCAGGCGGCGGGCCAATATCAACCGGATGGTTATAATGGTGATTATGTGTTGGAGGCAGCAATTATCTGCCCGGCGCCTCTATTTACGGAAGATATAGCGGCCTCCATATGGTTCACGGATGGAAAAGGCGATAAAAGCCGGGTGTGTGAACTGACGATACCGCTGGATATTCCTGCCCCTTCCGCTTCAGAATCTGTATTACCGCAGCCGGATTCCCCCTCTGTGCGACCACAACCCAGCACGCAGGCTGATCAAACAAAGCAGCCCTCCACGCAGAACAATACGCACGCCGAGGCCTCCCATTCCTCACGGCCCGTTGGGACGACAGCTGTAACCGCTTCGAATACCCATTGGCCTTCTATTCCTGACGCCTATTCATCGAATCCATCGAAAGCTGCGGGCCTTGCAACGAATGCGGATTCCCACATCGATGCTGGAGGACAAGGCTCCCTGCGGGAGCCGCCCGGTGACGCAGCGGGGGTGCTTTCGACTAACCGCTTAGAGGATGCATCGCTTTCCTCACAGGAATTGACGATCCCAGCCACTGGGGAAAACGGGGCCGGGCTATGGTCGGCCAAGCGGATTGTAGCTTGCGTTACGGCTGGCGTTTGTGTGCTTGCAGCGGCCCTGCTGTTTCTTATGCGGGTGCACAAAAAAGTGGAACCGTCGGAGGGTTAACTTTCCGTTTTCTCTCAGCGACATGACTTTTTTTCACCTCCCGCGCATATAGATAGAGGGAAAACAGCCGGAATTACGGCGCAGGCAGGTGAAATGGATGGACGAATTACAATCCTATCAGCGGGAGCGGCCCCGGCCTTCTGAAGAAAAAAGGGAGAAAAAACGCAGCGGCCGGCGGGATTATCTCGTGCGGGTCATCGCCGTGCAGCTTGCGGTGTGCGCAGTGCTGCTGACAGGCGCTTTCCTGATGGTAAAAACGAACCCTAACGCGCAAAAAGCGCTGCGGGAGGCCTATGAGGGAATTCTCTCACAGGACTGGAGCGCACAGGAGGCTGCGGCGGCTTTCAAAGAGATTGGCGCCTTTATCTTTGCGCCGGCAGATTCCTGGCCGGATGCGGATGACCCAACGCAAGCGGCACAGGCGAATGCGGCAGCAGGGGCGAGTGAAACCATGGGTGCGGCCTCCGCACAGGGGAAGGAGCCATCCACGGAAAGCCCCAGCCAGCCGGATGAAACCGTTTCTCAGGAGGCGCTTGATGGGATGGGCGGCTCGGATGAACCTCTTTTTGACGGAATCAGAGCCCCGGTCGAGGGTACCTCCTTTGCCCCTTATATCGTGAGCGTGCCGGTTGTTCGGCCAGTCGAGGGCAGGGTTACCTCATCGTATGGGTATCGAATCCATCCTATCACCAAAAAGCTGGGCTTTCACCGCGGCATGGATATTGCCGCTGCCATGGGCACACGGATAGCGGCGGCGTTTTATGGCACGGTAAAAGAAGTCGGCTATTCCGAAGGCAACGGAAATTATATCACGTTGACACATGAGAACGGCCTGGAAACGACCTATTGCCATTGCTCCGAGATTCTTGCGGAGGAGGGGACCGTCATCCGGGAGGGGGAAACGATCGCTCTGGTGGGGGATAGTGGCATGGCTACCGGCCCACATTTGCATATTGAGGTGCGGATCAATGGCGTTCTGCACAGTCCCTCCTGGATTTTAGGGGCGGATAACGCTTACGAGAAGGATGCAGTTTAAGTGCAGGGAGGTAACGGTTTCCGTTGGTTTTCCCTTCGCCGCCGCCGTAACGCTCATGTTTCTTTATGACACAAGCGGGACGGCGGTCATTTCCGTCTGCGCGGCTCTGCTGCACGAAATAGGGCATTTGCTCTGCCTGTTTTGGTATGGCGAAACGCCGCAGTCGTTGAAGCTGGGGCTGGCCGGTATGGAGATCGTGCGGGCAAAGGGACAAAAGCTTTCTTTCTATCAGGAAATTATGGTTTCGCTTGCCGGACCATTGGTCAACCTAGCGCTGTTTGCGCTGCTGGCTACGCTGAGCGGATGGGGCGCAGGAGAGCGCCTGATGGAGGCGGCAATGGTGAATTTCATGCTTGCCCTTTTTAACCTTCTGCCCGTCTCCGCGCTTGACGGCGGTCGGGCGATGTATTTTTTTCTATGTAGCTTATGCACAGCGCCTACGGCACAACGTGTGGTTACCGTTTGCTCGATTGTGTGCCTGTTGCCATGCGCGTTTATCGGCTTTTTTCTGCTGCTGCAAAGCGGATATAATTTTTCCCTGCTCTTGGTAACGGTTTACCTGTGCTTTCTTTTGGCGGCAAGGCCCGTGCAGGAATAAAGGGCGCGTTGTATCATGCATATGAATAAGCGCAGAATTAGAGGGACTGTTGCAAAATATTTTATTTTGCAACAGTCCCTCTAAACGTGTTCCATCGCTGAAGTTCTATGAGAAAGCTTTTACCAAATGCCAAGCAAATGTTGCATCAGCAGGCTCACTCCCGCGATACCAATCCAGCAGCAAAGCCCCATAAAGATCGGTTTTCCTCCGGTTTTCACAAGCTTGATGATGTTGGTGTTCAGGCCGATTGCCGCCATTGCCATGACAATAAAGAATTTGCTCATCTCTTTCAAAGGGCTTGTCACCGCGGCCGGAAGGTGGAAAACGGTGGTAACCACGGAAGCAAGCAAAAAAAACAGCACAAAGAAGGGGAAAATCTTTTTCAGATTGACTTTTGCGCCCTCTGCGCTATGCTTTTCCCGGCGGGTGCGCACAAACGCGAGCACCAGTGTGATCGGGATGATCGCAAGCGTGCGTGTCAGCTTGACGATCGCCGCCGCGTCGAGCGTGTTGCTGCCGTGGATACCATCCCAAGCCTGTGCTGCGGCCGTTACGGAGGAAGTGTCGTTGATCGCCGTGCCGGCAAATAGGCCAAAGCCCTCATTGGACAGGCCAAGCAGCCCGCCGAGCGTTGGAAAAATCAGCGCCGCAATTACATTAAACAGGAAGATCACCGAAATGGACTGCGCAATCTCCTCATCATCCGCATCAATGACGGGCGCGGTCGCCGCGATGGCGGAGCCTCCACAGATTGAAGAGCCAACGCCCACGAGCGTTGCGGTTTTGGTAGGTACCTTCATCATTTTGCACAAGAGGAAGGAGATCAGCAATGAGGTGGAGATGGTGGCCAAGATGATAGGAAGGGATTGCTTGCCTTTTTGAAGAATATCGGTCAAGTTCATCCCAAAGCCGAGCAACACAACAGCAGCCTGTAGGATTTTTTTGGAGGTGAAGGTGATGCCGGGTTGAATCTGATCCTTCTGTTTCAGCAGCAGGGTTAGCAGCATACCCGCAAGGATTGCAAACACTGGCCCGCCTACCACAGGCACCAGCTTGCCGAGAAACCATGCCGGTATAGTGATTGCAAGGCACAGCAGTAGCCCAGCCCAGTTTTTTTGCAGAAAGGTTTTCATGAAACGTCTACCCCTTTTAGCGGCATTCGGCATGCCAAGCCGATTTTCCGCGACAATTTGTTCCATCATACCATGCTTTTTATATAAAATAAAATGATAAATATTTATTTATCAATTATTTTATCTTATAATAGTGAGAAGAAATGTCATTTTAAAGTTCGATCAATAGAGGGGACGATCAAATGCTTGACTTCAGAATAGATACCTTTCTGGCGGTCTGCCGTTCGATGAATTTTACCAGGGCGGCGGAGGAACTGCATATCACGCAGCCTGCCGTTTCTCAGCATATCCGGTATCTTGAGAAGAGCTATGGCGTGAAGCTTTTTGACTATCAGGGCAAACGGCTTTCTTTAACCACAGCGGGCGAGGCTCTTTTGAGCGCAGCGGTTACCATGAAGCACGATGATCTTTTTCTGAAGAAACAGCTTCCAATGCTCGGGCGAGGGCAAAAAAACCTGGTGCTTGGCGCAACGCTCACAGTAGGGGAATTTGCAGTTCCGGAGCGGCTGGCCGCCTATCTGAACCGCTATCCGGAGACGGATTTGCATTTAATTGTGGCCAACACCCACAAACTGCTGCATCGGATTGATGCGGGTGAGATTGATTTTGCGATTGTGGAGGGTTTTTTTGAAAAACGTGAATATGATTCCTTGCTTTTTTCTCGGGAAAGCTATGTGGCGGTTTGTGGCACACAAGCACATTTTGCGCGGCCGCCGCACAAGGTGGAGGATCTTTTGGGAGAACGGTTGCTTCTGCGGGAAGAGGGCAGCGGGACGCGCGAAATTTTAGAGCGCTATCTGGAGGGACGAAATCTGACTGTGCAGGATTTTCGGCAGACGGCGCAGGTGAGCAATCTTCATGCGATCAAAACGCTTGCGCAACATGGCTGCGGCATTACCTTCCTCTATGAAGCTGCTGTGCGGGAGGAATTGGCAGAGGGAAAACTACGTGTGTTGCCCCTTGAGGATTTTCCGTTGCGCCATGATTTCTCCTTTTTATGGCGGCGCGGGAGTTTGTTTGCAGACCGCTACCGGGAGATTTTTGATTTTATGCAAAGCGTGGGAAACAACGCAGTTCCAACAAAAATGAGCGCTGGCTCAACAAGCTATCCGCAAAACCGGCCGGAAGCGTTGACAAACGCATGGGGCGGCGGTAAGGTGTAACCAGCTGCTGTATGCAGCGAAGGCCTTCACACCACCAACAAAAAGGAGAATCTCATATGAATGAGGAAAATGCACTGCGGGATAAGCGTGCCTTTGGCCATTTTATTGCGCAGAAGCGTAAGGAGGCAGGGCTAACACAGCACGAGCTGGCAGCCCGCCTTTATCTAACAGATACGGCGGTATCCAAATGGGAGCGCGGTGTGACTTATCCGGATATCACGCTGATCTCTTCCATCTGCGAGGCGCTGCATATTACAGAGCATGAATTGATCACAGCCAGCGAGGATCTGCATCAAAACGAACTGGAGAAGCAGGCGCAGAAATATCAGCGCATCAAACAGGGTTATCGCCATATTATGCTTGCGCTCTATGGCCTCTCCCTGCTAATCTGTTTCATCTGCAATCTGGCGATACAGCATACGCTCTCCTGGTTCTTTATTGTGTTGGCGTCGGAAGCGATCGCCTTTTCTTTGACGGTGATGCCCGCGCTGGTTTCAAAAAACCACGGACTGTGGACGTTGGGGTCTTTTTATCTTTCGCTCAACCTTTTATTGCTTATCTGCCGGATTTATGCAGGCGGTAATTGGCTGGCGGTCACCTTCTGTGCGATCACGCTCGGTTTTGCAGTGATTTTTCTGCCGCAGGTGCTTCGGCAGGTTCCTTTGCCGCAAACGCTATCCTCCCATAAGACGCTGCTTTGTTTCCTCGTGGATACGCTGCTGATTTTTGCGTTGGTCACGGTGTCGGAACTGATGATGGGCTCTCCCGCCCGGTTGCTGCCTGTAGATTATCCAGTCGTGCTTTATGGCATTACACTGCCCTGGCTGTGCATGGTTGTCATCCGCTATCTACGTGTCAATCCATTTTTCAAGGCCTCCATTTGTGCGGCTGGCACGGGCGTCTATTTCTTTTTTACGAACAGTATCCTGCACACGCTCATTGACGGCGCGCCGTTTACTCTTCCGCCCGTCGATTTAAGCGCTTGGGGCGACCCATCATTCTGGGCAAATCCGGCCTATGGAAGCGTGCAGAATGCGAATATCTGTTTTGTCGTGACGGTAGTCTGCATAGGCGTCGGTCTGCTATTTGCCGCTGGCGGCATCGCTTGGGCATTGACACGGAAGAATACAAAAAGCGCAGGAAGATCCACTGCCAAATAGAATGGCGGGGCAGGAGAGGCTGCGGCTGTAGCCGATCTTCTGCCACACAAAAAACAGGCCCGATGCGCAAATCATGCACATCGGGCTGATCTATTTATTTCTTTCGGCTGACCGGCATCCATAGCTCAACATATCCCTTTTGAGGCGTGCCGCCGTACATCTCCATCTCGGGGCCATCCGTTTTTTCAAATTCCGAAGCCGGGAGCCATTCCTGATAAAAACGCTTATACAGCCTATCCATCGGTTCCGCCATATTCCAATCTGGTATTTCTGCGGGGAATACGGCCCATGTAGCGGCCGGCACTTCAACAATTGTGTAGCCCTCCGTTCGGCTGTCCGGCGTGACAAAGCTGCACTGCATATAGGGATATGTGGTGTCGTCAACCTTCCGGTAGTTCATAATTCCATGGATCCGGCACATAGCTTGGGTAAACATGGTATCGTAAATGGGAAGCTGCACTGCACCTGCGTCCGCAAATAGTTTTTCGTAAAGCCCGCTTTGATGATTGGCATTCCACATTTCACCGGCGCTTGCATAATAGGTTTCATCGCCAACGGTTGAGATCAGGCCTTCGATGCCGAATAATTGGAACGGCTCCGTTTTCACAATGCGGTAATTCATTTCTCCAACTCCTTGTATGGTTATTTGAAAGGTGATGGGAGGAAACAGTCGCAGGGAAACGTTTGATTTTTTCGCTTCGCTTGGCGTAACGCCATGAAATGCCTGAAACGCACGCGCAAAAGAAACCGGCGAATCGTAGCCGTATTTCAGCGCTAGGTCGATCACCTTGACGCCGCTTTGCTGCAACTCAAGCGCGGCTAAAGTCAGCCGCCGCCTGCGCACATATTCGACAAGCGATAGATCAGCGATAAAGGAAAACATGCGCTGGAAATTGTATGCGGAACAGCCTGCGAGCTGGGCAAGCTTCTGATAATCCAGCTCCTCTGTGATATGCTGCTCAACGTATTCGATGGCAGCGTTCAGCCGTCTTGAAACATCCAAGTTTTCCTCCCCCTTCCTTTTAACAATAGCATACAGGGCCGGCAGAATGATTTCGCAACTTTTTCTGCACAGAATCCGTGTTGTTTCTATCATACCTGTTTTTCCATGGTTTGAAAAGTGTGTTTCGATCATGGCCAGCATAAAAAATGGAAGCCTCTATCGCATCCACTTCGAATGATTCCTGATCAATTTGCGCTTCCCTTGCCGCTTTGGTATAATAGCATCAAACAAATTTTGTTTGATGCATGGTATAACCGTGTCGAACAATTTGTTTGATGCATTGAAAAATAAATGTGATTCAGGAGAATGAATGGGTATGCTTTCCAAACAGGCTGAAAAATTGCTCCCTCTCGTTCAAAAGCCGGGGCGCTATACGGGAGGGGAACTCAATTCCGTGATGAAGGAGAAAGATGAAGTGGAGATCCGCTTTGCCTTCTGCTTCCCTGATACCTATGAGATCGGTATGTCCCACCTCGGCATCAAAATTCTATATAGCCTTATCAACGCGCGTGAGGACGCCTGGTGCGAGCGTGTTTTTGCGCCGTGGACGGATATGGAGGCCCTCATGCGGGAGCGCCATGTGCCGCTCTATGCGTTGGAGAGCGGCGACCCTCTGACAGAATTCGATTTCATTGGATTTACCATGCAATATGAGCTCAGCTACACCAACGTGCTCAATATGCTTGATCTGGCCGGGCTCCCCGTGCGCGCAGAGGAGCGAAAAGCGCTTACCCCCCTGGTGATCGCGGGCGGTCCGTGCGTATGCAATGCCGAGCCCTTCGCTGAGTTTGTAGATATCTGCCTGCCGGGGGAAGGGGAGGAGGTTATGAATGACCTACTGGACCTCTTCCGGGAATACAAGGCACGCGGTGCGGATAAGGAAACGTTTTTGAAGGCCGCAGCGCGGATCCCCGGCGTTTACGTCCCGTCGCTCTATACCGTCGATTATAATGGAGATGGCACAGTGAAATCCATCCTGCCGCATGGCGGCGCGCCGGAAAAGGTGACCAAACGGATTATTTCCGATTTGGACAGGGTGTTCTATCCGAAAAAATTTGTAGTGCCATTTATCGAGGTGGTGCATGACCGCGTCACCAGCGAAATTTTCCGCGGTTGCATCCGCGGCTGCCGCTTCTGCCAGGCCGGCTTCCTCTATCGCCCGATCCGGGAGAAAAAGCCGGATACCGTTAACCGGGATTGCAAAACGCTCTGTGAATCCAGCGGCTACGATGAAATTTCCCTCTGCTCGCTAAGCACGAGCGACTACACCGGCCTGCAAAACCTTCTCAACGGCCTGTTTGAATGGACGATTGGCGACCAAGTCAATGTGTCGCTGCCCTCCTTGCGGGTGGATAATTTTTCTCCGGAGCTAATGGAGCAGATTCAGAAGGTGCGCCGCAGCGGGCTCACCTTTGCGCCGGAGGCAGGCACGCAGCGGCTGCGCGACGCAATCAATAAGAACGTGACGGAGGATGAAGTGATGCGCACCGTGCGCAGCGCTTTCGCGGGCGGATGGACGGCGGTCAAGCTTTATTTTATGCTTGGCCTTCCCACTGAAACGCTCGACGATGTGGCAGGCATCGCCCGGCTTGCCCAGCGGGTGGTGGATGCTTACTATCAAAACCCCAATAAGCCAAAGGGCAAGGGCGTGCAGGTGAGCATCAGCGTCGCCTCCTTCGTGCCAAAGCCCTTTACGCCTTTCCAGTGGGAGCCGCAGGATACGATTGAGATGCTTCATCAGAAACAGCGCCACTTGAAGGAGAGCGTGACCTCCCGCAAGATCAAAGTCAGCTGCCACGATGTGCAGACGAGCTTCCTGGAGGGTGTGTTTGCGCGCGGCGACAGGCGCCTCGGAAAAGTGCTCGAATGCGCGTGGCGCAAGGGCTGCAAATTTGACAGCTGGGATGACCAGTTTCATTTTGACCTCTGGGAGGAGGCGTTTCAGGAGTGCGGGATTGACCCGCTGTTTTATACCAACCGCCGCCGCTCGTTTGACGAGGTGCTTCCCTGGGATCATATGGATTATGGCATCCGCAAGGAGTTCCTGATGCGTGAAAATGAAAAAGCGCACCAGAGCATGACCACGCCGAACTGCCGCGAACAGTGCGCAGGCTGCGGCACAAACCGTTTGAATGGGGGCAAATGCGATGCGCTGTGTTAGAATCTGGTTCGCCAAGGAGGGCAAAGTGAAATATATCTCCCACCTCGATGTGATGCGCTGTATGTCGCGCGCCGTGCGCCGGGCCCGGCTGCCGCTGTGGTATACGGAGGGCTTCAACCCCCACCCCTATATGATGTTCGCCCTGCCGCTCTCCCTGGGGTTTTCGAGCCAATGCGAATCCATGGATATCCGCATCGAAGGGGAGATGACGGATGCCGATATTGCGGGGCGTATGCGCGATGTGATGCCGGAGGGGCTGCGGCTTCTCTCCGTACGGGAGCCGGTGATGCAGCCGTCGGAGATCGCCTTTGCGGATTACCGGGCCCAGCTCTGCTTTGACGCCCCGGAACTGGCGGCGGGCTTTCTCCATGGTGCGGGCGCGGCCTTGGCAGGGGAGAGCCTAATCGTGCAGAAGCCCGGCAAATCCGGCCGTAAAAAGGTGATGAAGGAGATTGACCTGCTGCCGCTGATCGCAAGCTGTTCGATGGAACAGAAGGAGCGTGCCGTTCTCCTGAAGCTGATCCTCCCGGCGGGCAATCAAACGAATATTAGCCCGGCTCTTTTGCTGGATGCGCTGGAGGAAAAGGCGGGCGTGCAGGACGTGGGGAGAGAGATCAACCGCCTCGAGCTGTTAACGAAGGATTTGCAGATGTTTGAATAGGCGTTTCAGCCGCCCGTAAAAAACGATATAGAAAAAAACGGCGTTTCCGGCGGCCTTTCAGCCATTGGAAGCGCCAATCTGATTCGCGGGTCAAGGTTGATAAGGATTGTGAAGCAGCAAGCCGCTGCCGCTTGCGAAAATTTGGCCGGAGTGTCCTGATAGCTTTTTTATATTTTAAAAGGATAGGCATAGACTATTTTTGATCGATGTTTAGCGGAGGTGCACTTTGGAGGATTTTCTAGAATTTATAGAGCACATCAATAACGGGCAGCAACGCGCCCGCACACAAGAGGTTTTGGAATGGGTTAAAAGTCAATTTCCAAATTTAGAGGCCAGGATTGCATGGAATCAACCTATGTTTACAGAGCACGGCACATTTATCATTGGCTTCAGCGTATCCAGCAAGCATCTGGCAGTTTCGCCTGAGCGCGCAGGGATGGTCCGGTTTACGAATGAAATCACCAAGGCGGGCTATAGCCAAAGTAAAATGTTGTTTCGTATCAGATGGGAGGAACCTGTAAACTATATTTTGCTGGATCAAATAATCCGCTTTAATTGCATAGATAAGGCAGAATGCAAAACCTTTTGGAGAAAATAATTGCGCCGATTTGGCGAAACGCTTATGCTGATTGATAGGCGACAAGGCTCTTTAATACAAAAATAAAGTCTTGAAACCATTCAAGTTTCAAGACTTTATTGGTCGGAGTGACGGGACTTGAACCCATGGCCTCTTGGTCCCGAACCAAGCGCGATACCAAACTTCGCCACACCCCGGTGTCGCAAGCGACGTTTTAGATTATATACGAAGCCTCAGAAAAAATCAAGGCTTTTTTGAAAAAAAACCGGGGAAACGGCGCATGTCTTTATTCCATATCAAAAACCACGGCCTCGATTGCCTGGGCAATTTCCGCTGTTGTCAGCCTGGCAACACCAAGCGAATCCAGCATTTGATCCGTTTGCGTTTCGGTAGTGTCCAAATAGCGAAAGTTGAGGTTTTTCATCGCGTTTTCCAGCACGGCAGCCTCTTCCGGCGTGTTTTCCGGCTGTCGGCGCTCCAGTTCGAGCAGCTGCATCGTAATGGCCAAAGCTTGTGCCTTGGTGAAAAGCGCATTGGACGCCTCCTGCTGAAATTCAATCACCTTGTTGAGCGTTCTCATACTTTAAAAATCCTCCTGTTTTGATATCTTACCATGCCATCTGCTTTTTCGGAAGGAAAGGCGGATGAGCCGGGTTTCGCAAGAGTGGCAGGTATATTTCAGTTGCTTCCGGCGTAGAGATGAAAGTGGCGGTATGGAAGGTTTTACAAAGGCAAAATCGAAAAATAGACGCTGCTGTTTCTGCTATTCTTAAAGAACATAGTTTTGGATGCAAAAAACAGCTGCACAGGCTAATATGGCTTGGAGGGCTATTTCCGCAGGGAGCCCCCACATGAATTTCCGGTGCAGCGTTTTATGCCGGATGGCCCGCATGGTCAAATACATTGCGAGCGCTCCGCCAGCCAGGCCAATCAGCATCAGCGTCCGTTCGGAAATTCGCCGCTCATGCTGCTTGGCGCGTCGTTTATCATGAATGGTGAGAAAAATGGCCAGCAAAGAGATAGCAATCAGATAAGCGCCGAGCGCACAGAGAAACGCCGTCATAGCGATTCGCCATCCTGTGCGACGGCCTTTCCCTGTTTCAGCAGGTGGAAGCGGCTGTTTGTGAGAAATGCGGCGTTGCCATTTTCAAAGGCTTTGGCGGCGTTTTCTTCGAGTTCAAACACGCTGGCGCATTGTGGGCAAACAGCGAAATAACGGCTGTGAAAGGAACGCACCGGAATTTCCATCACTTTAAAAAGCTCAAAGCTGTTGAAAATGCGCATCTTCACGGCCTGCCTGCAAGCAGGACATGCAATTGCCGGGCTGGATCCGGTTGGTTTGATTTTGCTGTGAAAACGAGCTGGTGAAAACATGAGGCTTTCCTCCGTCCAAATCATTTTGGGAAGCTTTCTCTTATCGTATTCGTATTTTGAGATTCTGTCAAGGCGGAGGGTAAAATTATGATGGGGAAAAGGGGAAAAGATTGCATGAAACATTTGGCTGCCTCCCTGCTTACCTGTTTAATGCTGTGCTGCATACTTGCCTCCTGCGGAGCTCCGCCAGAGGGGGAAGAAAGCAGCGTGCCTTCTGGGGAGGCACTTTCCCTCAAGGCGCAGGAGCCGGGCAGTGATGAAGCGCCGCAGAAGGAGATGCGCGCGGTGTGGATTACCTACTACGAAATCTCCATGAAAGCGCAAAATGGCGGAGATGAATCGCTGTTTTATCAAAAGGTGGATGAGATGTTTAGCCGTGTACAAAACGCGGGGTTTAATACGGTCATCGTGCAGGTTCGTCCGTATTCAGACGCCTTTTATCCCTCAAGGATTTTTCCCTGGAGCGCTTATCTGACCGGCACCCAGGGAAAGGACCCCGGCTACGATCCGCTTGCCATCCTGGTTGAGCGAGCGCATGCGCACGGGCTTTTCATCCATGCATGGTTCAACCCATACCGCGTTTCTTACAATCCGGATTTTGCACTTCTCTCCAAAGACAATCCGGCACGCAAATGGAAAGAGGATGCGGATAAAACCAATGACGGCTGGCTGATCGTTTTGGAAAATGGGATTTATTATAACCCCGCCGTACCGGAGGTGCAGCGCATGATTATCGACGGCGTGCGGGAAATCGTCGAACAGTATGAGGTGGACGGCGTGCATATGGACGACTACTTTTACCCGTCTACCGAGGAAAAGATCGATCAGGCGCAGTACGATCGCTATGTGAAAGACGGCGGGCAGTATTCCCGCGCCGCGTGGCGGCGTGAGAATGTAAACACGTTTGTCAGCGGCCTGTATGCGGCAGTGAAGGCGATCCGCCCGACGGTATCGGTCGGGATCAGCCCCGCGGGCGATATTGAAAAGAACCGGGAGGAGTTGTATGCAGACGCCGCCCGTTGGGGCGGGGAGGAAGGCTATGTCGACTACCTCATGCCACAGCTTTATTATGGCTTTGAAAACAGCGCGAGCCCCTTTGAAAAAACTGCCCGGCAGTGGGCGAATCTAATCCGGTGCGATAGCGTCAAGCTATATGCAGGGCTGGCGATCTATAAAAGTGGTGAGGAGGATCAATATGCCGGCCCGGAATCCGATCAAAAGCAGGGGCCACGGTATGAATGGATCAACCATAGCGATATCATTTCCCGTCAGGTGGCTTGGGGCCGGAAAACGCAGCCGTATGCCGGATTTGCCCTGTATTCCTATCAATATTCGTTCGGGGATTCACGCTCTAAACAGTTGCAAAAAGAATGGAACGCATTGAGCGCTTTGCTGGAAAACAAAGAAAAATAAAAGAGTCTGCAAAAATGTTGTAAAAAAAGGAAAATGCAAGGTTTTGCCTTGACAAGCGAAGCAGGCTCGTCCTATGATAAAAAGGATCGAATGGAATGACAGCATGTGCATGACATAGAAAAATAACAGGATGGAAGATTGGGGGCAGGGGTGTGAAGAAACTGCGGAAGGAACAATGGATTTCATTCGGCCTATTTATCTGTGTGCTTGGCATCGTGGCAGGCTGTACGGCTTTCAGACATTTTGCTGGGGCAGAAACCCCGCAGGGGGGCGGAGACCTCAACGTGCTGGCGCAGAGCGAGGGGGAAACGCAGCAGGTATCCCCACAGGTGAAAAAAAGCCTGCCGCGTGGCGCGGGCGCTTGGCTAACGGCAGGAGTGGATTTTCCCGTAAAATCCTCTGCGGAAAAAGCGCGCAGCGGGATTGACAGCGTGCTTGACCGCGCGGCGGAATATGGGGCTGCGGTTGTATTTCTCGACGCGATACGCAGCGGAGAGGCGGTGCAGGCCGGTTCTCTCGATACACTGCGCTACGCGATTGACAGCGCCTCGGCAAAGGGCTTTCAGCCGGTAGTATGCGTTCCGGCCGCAGATGTGATCCGGATCGGCAAGGATGGAATCACACTGGCGCCAGAGGTTTTATCCGCGCTGTGCCAGAACTATCAGGTGGAGGTTCTGCTGCTGTCCGGCTGGAGGGAGCTTTCGTTTGAGCCTTGGGGAGCCGCCGTTGTTGAGAAGCAGGAAGCGCTGACCAATGCGGTGCAGCAACTGCGCAGCGCAGCGGAAAAAGCGGCGCCGGGCATTGTGTTCGGCGTAGAATCGTCGCTGGTTTGGTCGAATGAGGCGAGCGGGACCAAGGCCTCCTATGAGAGCCTAAAAAACGGCTTTGCCGATATCAAGGGCTGGATGGAGAAGAAACTGGCGGATTTCATTTATCTTTCCTCTGCGTCGCTCACAACGGATCACAACGTCCCCCTGGAAACAGCGGCCGCATGGTGGAATCAGGCAGCGGTTGATACGGAAACGGCGCTCTATATGGAGCACAAGGTTTCCAGTGGCCTTGCAAGCGAGGAAAATGGCGTTTTGCCGGACGAGCTTGCCGTCCAGATGGGGATTGTGGCGAAAAATAGGGCCTTTTTCGGCAGTGTGCTGGATTCTATTTCCGCGCTCGAACAAGCGGAGTATGGGGAAAACGCTTTTGTTAAGAATTATTTGACAGGCGGTGTCGAAAAGGTCAAAAAAGAGGCAAAACTCTCTATTTTAAATTATATCGATCTCAAATTCACAGCGAAAAAGGACAAGCTTACATTCCTCGGCACAAGCGTTCCCGGAACGGAAATCACCTGCAATGGACAAAAAGTGAAGCAATCCCCCTTTGGCTGCTTTACATATCCTGTCAATTTAAAAAAAGGGGAAAATACCATCCTATTCCGCCAAGGGGATCAGGAGCTGAAGTATACGATTCTCTTCGACGAAACGCTGATCCGCTCCGTGGCGCCGTCAGCGGCCACCTATGCCAGCGGCGGTTCCAAGCTGGAAATCACGGCGATTGCAGTGCGGGGCGCCAGCGTATCCGCCAAAATCAACGGCGTTACTGTGCAGATGAAGCCGGGCGGCGGGGATGAAGAGGAGCCGAAGAAAGAGGATTCCAACTTTATTTCTTATATCGGCATCTATACGCTGCCCCAAAGCCAGGCGGATGCGCGCAATATCGGCAGCTTTACCGTATCTGTCACCTACGATGGGCGCACTGCCCAGATGAAGGGCGGCAGCGTGACAATCAATGCGAAACCGCCTGAAATTGATATTCCGATTGTAACGCCGGATACGCCTGCTGCTCCCGACTCCACCGGCCCCGATGATACGACCTCACAGGGCGGGGCCGACACGAAGCCAAATACCAAGCCTGATGACACAACGGGCGGCGGCTCGGCAGATGATTATTTTGCCAAGCAGCTTACCCCTTACCAATCGAATGGTGTGCCGGGTTTTGCCCGCATGTGTGAGGTGACTTCAGACGATGCGGAAACGTTGCCGGGTAACACCTCCAATGATGCCTGCGGCCCAACCTATGTGCCAATTTTGAAAGGGACTTTTGATTATATCATTGAGGAGACGAGCTATAACGGCAACCTTTATTACAAGCTGAAATCCGGCCGCCGCGTTTACCGGGAGGATGTTAAGGAGATAAAAAAAGGTTATTCGATGCCAAGCAATTCCGTGAAGGTGAAATCCTCTTCCACAAAAGGCGATACCAATATCACACTCTATACCAAGTGGAAGGTGCCGGTCGATGTGGCTTTTACGCCGCAGAAATACGTCAACAGCTCTGATAACCGGCCCTATGCGGTTAACAGTTTCACTGCACAGAGCGTGGATTTCATTTTCAACTATACCGCGTCGGCCAGCGGCAGCGTGAATCTGTCGGGTAGCAATGCGTTCAGCAAGGCGGAATGGATTGTTGATAAGAAGAATTTGAAAACGACCCTGCGCCTGCATCTCAAGCGCACTGGCTCCTTCTATGGCTATTCCATGAAATATAATGCGGATGGTTCCCTGACGATTTCGTTGAAAAACAGCGAAGGCACTTCCCTGAGCGGCTACACGATCATGTTGGATGCAGGCCACGGCGGCTCAGACCCAGGTGCGGGCAGTTCTGCCGGGTGGGAAGCGCCCGCAACACTTGCTATTGCCAAAAAGGTGCAGCAGAAGCTGCAATCAGCGGGCGCGGCTGTCATCATGACCCGCTCAGGCGATAGCTATGTGTCCCTGGAAACCCGGCGCGATGCGATCCGCTCCAAAAAGCCGGATCTGTTCATCAGCATCCACTGTGATGCAGCGGACACAAGCAGCGCAATGGGAACCACCGGCTTTTATTACACGCCCTATTCTTATGGCCTTGCGGATTCGATCCATGACCGCCTGGTCAGCACCTGGCGGGATCAGATCTATAAAGGGACGAGCGTAACGGTATCCAAAATTGACCGCGGCACCCGCTTTTATCCCTTCCGCGTGAACCGTGTGCAGGAGTGCCCATCGGTGCTCATTGAATATGGCTTTATCACCAACGCAAACGACCGCAAAGCACTGCAAGACGGCGCAAAGCAGGATTTGCTCGCGCAGGCTACGGTCGATGGAATTAAGGATTTTCTCAAGGCAAGGGGATAAGAAGATGAGAAAAAAACAGGGCCGGTGGTAAATGCTACCGGCCCTGTTTGGCATAGTTAGACGAACGGAATTTTCTTCTATCGCAAATCAACAAACCGTTCTATCTTCATTTTTAAATGATATTTCTGCCGAAGCGCCGCTATCTGTGCCATCATTTCCGACTTGTGGTGCAGATCAATTGCCTCCTGATCTTTCCATCTGTCAATGAGCAAAACCGATTCTGAATCATCCATTGGGAAATAATATTCATATTTTTCATTCCCCGCCTCGGCACGAACTGCATCAACAATTCCCTCTGCCGTCATCTCTTCTACAAATTTTCGAGCGTTTCCATTTTTTCCGGAATATAAAATGTTCACGGTGATACTCATTGCATCCTGCTCCCATCTTCCTTTTATTGTTTTAAATTGCAATTGCTTCGTCAAAGAGGAGCCGCCCAGCGTTAAGCTGTTTTTATTTTAATCGCCGCCTTTGAGAATGTCAAACGCCATGGAGTCCACGATTGATTTTGAAAAGAAAGAAGGCCATATCGATGACCATTCGAAAAGCGATTCGGCAGGATCTTCCATTCCTGCTTTCTCACGACAGGCACATTGCCGCAGACGAAATCCGATCTGTCGTGTCTCTCGGCAGGATGCTTGTTCTGGAAGAGAAGGAGCACATCATCGGCTGGCTGCGGTGGAATTTGTTCTGGGATAACACTCCGTTTATGAATATGCTGTACGTTCTGGAAGGGGAGCGGGGAAACGGCCGCGGCAGGCAGCTCGTTTCCCATTGGGAAGCGTTGATGAAAGCTAAAGGGTATCCGCTTGTAATGACTTCGACCCAGTCAGACGAAACCGCCCAGCATTTTTATCGGAAGCTTGGCTATGTAGACGCCGGAGCGTTGCTTTTGCAGGATGAGTCGCTTGAAATCATTTTGACGAAGGCTTTGCGGTGAAATGATAGCAAGCTCCTATTCTACTTGGCGAAAGGGCTTTTATAATAGCTTCAAACATTTTATTTGAAGCAAGAGCGTTTTTACACATATGGTAAATAGCCTCACGAATCTCGAGCTTCGGAAAACATCGAATCATCGAGTGGAAAAGACAAATTTTTCTGCTTTTTTTTGACGAAGGTGCGCAAAATAAAGCGGAGGAGAAAGAGGAATGGGGAGCAACGGATATTGACGTAATCCGCCATCCATGTAAGAGCGTTTGGAAACCTTTTGAGAGTGTTTGCATTTTACTGTACTTTTTTATAACAGCATGGTATAATATTTTACAAAGAATTTGCTATAACTAAGTTGAAAATAGCCAAAATTTATTATGCGTAATATTTGTATCGGTGTATCAAGAAAATCCGGGGGATCATGCAGCTGGAGGAGCGGCTAAGGTGCTGCAAGTCTCCGTTATCCTCTATGCCCCAATGCCTAAGACGCTCGGGCCAGAATACCGGGGCAGTGCTTTTTGCCTTTTCAGCTGGTGGCAGGATTGCATCAGTGTAGAGGGGTACACATCGGTTTTTAGCACTGTGGCCGCGCCCCTGGCTGCGTTATCCTCCTTGCTTTCCGGCAAGGAAAGCTGCGTCGTCTGCCTTGCCAGAAGCACGGCCACAGGCTGAAAACTCCAAAGGACCGTCAAGGCGTCCCAGACGCAGGATGACAAGGCCGCAGGGCGACGGCTGGCTGTCGCCAGTCGAGCCTGAGAACGCAGTCAGCATGCGTTTGGGCACGCCCTGACGGCGATGTTCCCACTGTACACTGATGCTTTCGTCCGATGATAACAAAATAGGATTAATTTCATAAATGATAGCGGAAGCTGCGTTCCTGCCATTTGTCTGGGCGGCGTATGGCGAATTCCGCAGAAAGGGATCGTCATAAATGAGTTGCCGGAAAGTTGTGATCATAGACGATGAGCCAATCATCTGTAATCTCATCAAGCGATTGGGCGAATGGGACAGATTAAATCTGGAAATTGTCGGCTCTGCCACAGATGGGCTGGAAGGGTATCGGCTGATTCGGGAGCTGCACCCGGATATTGTCCTTCTGGATATCCGTATGCCCGGATTGGATGGGCTTGAGCTAATTGAAAAATGCTCTGAAGAAAAGCTGACTCCCCGGTTTATTATCATCAGCGGCTATCAGGAGTTTGAATATGCGAAGAAGGCCATACATTTTAATATTTCGGATTATCTGGTGAAGCCGATTGACAGGGAGGAGCTCAACATGGCCCTGAAAAAGAGCTGCCTTGCCATTGAAGAGGCACAGCAGAAGCAGACAGCTCTCCAGAGCCTGCAAATGACGATAAAAGAAAAAAATATGCACCTGTGGCGTGCGTTTTTTGAGAAGATCATTAAAGGGGAACCTGTTCCCAATTTCCCGGATTCCTACACCGGTGAGCCGTGGCCGGCGGGCGCATTTCCCTCGGTATGTATCGGCGTTGTCAAGCTGGAAGCGCCGTGGGAGAATAAGGAGCTGTGCGAGCAAAAGCTGCTTCAGCATTTCACCTCCCTTTGGGAGGAGCGAATGGCCCCGTATTTGCGCCGGTGCGGCTATGCGCAGCTAGAGGGCGACATTATTTTCCTGACAGCGCTGGAAAGGGAAGAGCATGAGCCCTTTCGGAAATTGGCAGATACAGCGGCGAGGCTGATGGATCGATATATCCAGGCCTATGATGGCTGCCATGCCACGGCAGGTCTCAGCTTCTGCAAGGCAGAGGCCGGGCTGCTGACGGAGTGCTTGCGCCAGGCAAGGTTCAGCCTGAATTGCAGATTCCTCAATGAGCGCGGCTCGGCCTATTTATACAGTGAGATTTCCAGCAGCTTTGTGGCGGAGCTTCTGCCTGTTTTGACCGACGATTCATGGGGGGAGAAGCTGCGCCTGGCCTTTACGAATCTTGACAGCAGCGCTTTCAAGCGCTTGCTGGCCTCCATATATGTTGGGGATGTTGGCATTCAGGGCGTCAAAAGCAGGCTGGCGCTGCAACGCTTTTCCAACGAGCTGTTTTCTGTTGCCGGGAGCTTTGGCGAGTTCGATCAGGCTGCTGAGGAAAAGCGGAACTATACCAATTGGCTCTGTGAAACGGTCGAGAAGCCGAAGCAGCTGTATGAGGAGGCTGGGCGTATCTTAGAGCAGCAGTTTTCACGTTATCTCGAGAGCCAGATGATGTGGAACGACCGGCATGTGCGCGCCGCGCTGCGGTATATCTCCGCCCATTTCTCTGAAGATATCCAATTGGATGATCTTGCGGCGGCGGTCGGGTTGAATCCGGCATATCTGTCGGGGCTGCTGAAAAACAAAACGGGGATGACCTATTCCGAGCACCTGCTCAAGGCTAGGATGGAGCGGGCAAAGGAGCTGTTGGCGGGCTCCAACGCTATTGTAAAAAGCGTATGCTATGAGGTTGGGTACCGTGATGTAAAATATTTTTCCAGGCTTTTCCGCCAATATACGGGAGTGAATCCGTCCATCTATCAAAAAATGCATAGTATTCTCTAGCTGCTTGACGGGCTTAGCTGCGCTTGCAGCAGGGTTGCTACGGTTGTTTTTTATAGCGGCCGTGACGGCCGCCTTTGCAATTCGGATAGCTGTTTGGAATATAGACAAGCGCGGCCCTAACTTATAGAATTGGAAGAATATCGGCATGAAACGAAAGCATCGCACGGGAATCAAAATTGTTGCGGCGTTGGCCGTCCTATCTGGCTCCGGGCTGTTGGCAGCCATTTTATTTTTGTGCCGTGGAGAGTGGCTCCCCGGCCTGCTGCTTTTTTGCACAACCGCAATCCCCAGCGCAGGGCTGCTGATCTGGTTGATCTTTCCGCTGCTGCGCATTTCGAAACGCATTGCAGGGACCGGGATCCATCCAGATCTCACGCAGGCAGGAATCCCTGCGGATCCTTTTGAGATGCTGCTATATGATAACTGGGTGGATGCGGCCGCCCGATTTAAGCAAAACCTGGAAGAAGAATACGATAACAGGGAAATCGCAAGTCAGATCAAATTTTCTATGCTTCAGCATCAGATCAATCCGCACTTTCTATACAACACACTGGATTCCGTCCGTGGCCTTGCGTATGCGGAGGGGGCTGACAGCGCCGCTGAGATGGCGGAGGCTCTTGCGGCGTTTTTTCGGTACAGCATTAGCCACAGCGACGATATCGTCTCGCTGGGCAAGGAACTCAACAATATAAAACGATATTTTGTCATTCAGGGTTACCGGTTTTCCAAGCGCTTTTCTCTGGTGGTGGATATCTCTGAGGATGATATTGCTATCTGGGGATATCCTATCCCAAAACTGATGATACAGCCATTGGTAGAGAATGCGGTATTCCATGGGCTTGAGAAAAAATCTGGAAAGGGAAGCGTGACGATCTCAACCTCCCGCACACAAAGGCGTTTATATTTGTACGTGGTCGATGACGGTGTGGGAATGAGTCAGGAGAAAATGCGGGAAATCAATCGCGCTATCTATTCCGAGACAAATTCCTCCCCTGCCGGCAGCTCCGGCGGGGGAACGGGGATTGCCCTGCGGAATATCAACCGCCGGATACAATATTTATATGGGAAGGAGTTCGGCCTGAATTTAGAAAGCACAGAGGGGTTTGGGACTCAAATTGAGATCGCGCTGCCCTGGCCGCCTCCCAAAGAGATGGAGAAGCAATGATGGAAAAGGAAGCTCTGCGCGTTGAAAACGCCTGCGGCCGTTTTTTAAAGCTCGCTGTGCTGGATCATTTCAATTTCAGCGCAAACAGCGGTGAGATATGCTGCCTGTTTGGGGCGCATAATGCGGGTAAAACCGTATTTATGCAGCTCCTGGCGGGAAAGCTGGCGGGCGAATGGAGTATGCGGCTGCTGCTTGACGGCGTCGATGTGCATTGGAGCCCCGGCAATAATCCTGTGGCTGCTTTGTTTGCGTTTATATGGGATGAAAGCCGCCTGCTGCCGAACTTTTCGGTGGCAGAGAATTTATGCATATTCGGGCAGGTTCCGCTTTGGAAGCTGTATATTCGGAAAAGCAACTATGAAAGCCAGACGCGCCACATGCTTAAGCAGTATGACCTGGGCGGTATTGATGCCCGCAGGAAAGTAGGGCAGCTTAGTCAGGCGCAGCGCATTCTTCTGGAGATTATCCGTTATGCCATGCATGGAGCCAGATTCTTTTTTTTGGATTGCCTGTCCCTGTTTCAGCATAGCGCGGATATCGCAGCGCTTGAGAGGCTTTTGAAAAAACTGGCCGCAGAAGGAAAAACGGTCGTCCTGCTTTCAAACCGTGCGGACAAGCGGCTGTTTTTTGCCGACCGCTTTGTCATCATGCGCAGCGGCGCCAGAGTAAAAACGGTAAGCAGGGAAGAAGTAACAATTGATTTGTTGAAGGCCTATGGGGAATTGGCGCAGTATTCTGCGGAAACAGAGGAGCCTGCTCTTTTTCAGGAGCAGGGCACGGCTGTTCTCACGGCGCGGCAATTGACGGTGCTCGACCGGGCGTGCTCCTTTGAAGCGTGCCGAGGGCGCTTGACGGGAATCGTCTGCCCGGATGAACGCTACGCAGAATGCCTGATGCGGGGCTTTGATTCGGGCAAATTTACAGCCGTTTCCCTTCGCTTTATGGGGGCGGAATATGCCGAGAAGACGATGCGCTGGAAATCGCTCAGGCGGATATGCGCGGTGAAGAGCCTATTGGCGGAGAAGACGATTATCCCCAATTTCAGCGCGCTGGATAACATCTATATTTCTTCCGCCTGGATGGGTAGCCGCTTCCCTAGGCTTCGTAAAAGCGTCAGGCAGCTTGTTGCGCAGGAGGAAAAAGATCTGCTCCGTCAGGCAGAACAGGCGATGGAAGAGCATCGGGAGGAGCCTCTGCTGAATTTACGGATCCTTGCAAAACGGGCCGTATTGATGCAATGCCTGCTGATTGTACTGGATCGCCCTACACGTGGACTTGATGAAAATGGCTGCAAAGAGCTTCAGGAGATCCTACTGGACCTTGCAAATCACGGAATGGCGGTCGTTGTATTGGATACCAGGAAACGGAATCTGAGAGACCTTTGCAGTGAGGTAGCTGAATTTTAACCGGAGGAACTCCCAGGGTAAAAAACACGTTTGCGCTCATAATACGCGCTGTGGGTGGCTGCCCTGAGCCTTTTGAAAGCCGCGCCCACAAGGCGCGGCTTCCTATATTGTTAAGAGCTTGCCTGATGGTCAGGCAGGCTCTTTTTGCCTATTTATCTGAAGTTTCTCCCCCTATTTCTGAAAATTGCGTCACTATGCATGAGTAGTGCACTATGCTAAAATATAGACAAAGAGATGCACAATATTTATTCATTTTTAGGCCTATAACGTATGCATACGGAGAATGGGCGAAGATTGTGCATTGAGACAGTAAACAGCTTACGAATGGAGAAGGGTGGAAAAGGGAAAAATAGAACAATACGAAACAAGGCATCAGACATAGGGTGTGAAAGGCCTGTGATCGGCAAGGGACACTTTCACGGGCTCATGCGAAAAGAGGAATGTGTTGAAACAGTTGCTGGCGCCGCAGCCGAAACGGACGGTTGGAGCCTGGTTTGCGGCCTTACGGCGCAGCGGAAAGGAATGGTCATAACCATGAAAAGAATGAAAAAAATCGTTTGCCTTGTATTGGCGCTGACGCTTGTGGCAATGCTGGCCGCCTGTGGGAAGACGCCGGCGGATGACTCTAAGGGGGATGCCCCAGTCATGGGCGTTTGCATCTTCGCTATGGAGGTGGAGTATTTCACGAACCTTGCGCATTGGCTTGAGGAGGCTGGCGCTGCTCATGGCTGGGAGGTCATCGTACAGTCCGGCGATGCCTCGAACCCCGCAAGCCAAGTGGAGATCATCGAAAACTTTATTACGATGGATGTCGATGCAATCTTCATCAATCCCATTAATATTGCCGCAGTGGAGGATGCCCTGGCAAAGGCAAAGGAAAATGATATTTGGGTGTTCGGCCACAATTACCGTTATGAGGACAGCGAAATCCCCGACGTCTATATGGCTGGCGATCCGACAGAGACAGGCGCCCAAATTACCGACCTTGCAAAGAGCGAAGTGGAGAGGGTGCTGGGCGATACACCCGTTGTTGCAGCAGCTATGACGAGCCTTGACAACGAAAACAATAGTAAGCGCTCCGAGGGTATGGTGGCCAGAGCAAAGGAGCTTTGGGGCGACGACGCCCTTGTAGCGGAGAATTCTCCCGGCAATACCGCCGAGGCAATGTCCGCCGCTGAAAATATCATCCAGGCGAATCCGGATGTCAATGTGTGGCTTTGCTATAATGACGAATGTGCAATCGGCGTATATGAATTCTACAATGCATCCGGCAGAGATCAGAGCAAGGCTGTGATTGTCGGAGCGGACGGCAATAAGGATGTGCTTCAGGCGATCATTAAGGGCTCCGCAGTGCGCGGAACGCTGAGCCAGACGCTGAATGTGAAGTGCGATAAGATTTTCAGCGCTGCCGATATCCTGATGGAATCCGGCGACGTGAAGACAGCACAGGATACAGCGGGTTACGATTTGTTCACACCGATCAACATCGAGAATGCGCAGGCAGAGTTAGACGCCACATCCTGGAGATAGGCACAGTATGAAAGGCGGAGGGGATCAAAGCCCGCCCGGATGGGCAGATGCTTTGATCCCCTCCCACAGAAAATGAACGCAGCACGGCACAGCGCGCTGAAAAAGCTGTAGAAAGGGGGGCAGAACATTGCCCAATCATGACGATATCCTGAGGCTGGAGGGCATTAGCAAAGCGTATCCGGGCGTAAAGGCGCTGGATAACGTGGGCTTTTCTCTGAAAAAAGGCGAGGTGCACGCGCTGGTGGGAGAAAACGGGGCGGGAAAGTCAACGCTAATTAAATGCATTTCCGGCGCCATTCGGCCTGACAGCGGCAAGATTTTTCTTGACAATAAGGAATTTCTTTCAATCGGCCCCAAGGATACGATCGAACATGGCATTGTAACCGTTTACCAGGAGCTGAACCTGATCCCATCGCTATCTGTTGCAGAGAACGTTTTTGTCGGGGAGCGGCGGGGAGGAAAAGTGCTATATAACCGCCAAAAGGTGGAGCAAGACTGCAAAAAAATATTGGAAGACTTCCACATTGATATTGACGCAACGGCAATTGTAAACGAACTCAGCGTTGCTCAGAGACAGCTTGTGGAGATTGTGCGCGCTATTTCAAGAAATGTCAGGATCCTGATCCTAGATGAACCGACTTCTTCGCTGACAGTGCATGAAACCCAGTTCCTGTTTGATACGATCAGGCGGTTGAAGCAGAATGGCGTGACGATTATTTATATCTCCCATATTTTTGAAGAGACCTTCGCGCTTGCCGATCGAATCACCGTTATGCGGGATGGCCGCTACATACACACGCTGGAAACTTCCAAGACGAGCAAGGCGGAGCTCATCAAGCTGATGGTGGGCAGGGATATCAGCGATTCCTTCCCGATGCGGAACACCGCTTTGGGAGATGTTGTTTTAAAGGTGGAGAATGTGACGGCCCCGGGTGTGGAGGATATCTCTTTCGACTTACGCCGGGGGGAGATCCTGGGCTTTGCCGGCCTGGTTGGAGCCGGGCGGACAGAATTAATGAATGCAATATACGGCGCCTCGGAAAAATCTAAGGGCACCATCACGATAAATGGCAAAATCGTAAATATGAAAAGCCCCCACGACGGTATTCGCTTTGGCTTGGGTATGATTCCGGAGGATAGAAAGCTACAGGGAATTTTTTTGCGCGCCAGTGTGTTGGACAACATCTCGTCCGCTAATTTAAAACGCCTGATGCGCTTCGGCTTAATAAAGGATAAGGCTGCGGTATGTATTGCGTCGGAGTTCCGCGACAAGCTGCGGATTAAGACCCCTTCGCTTTCCCAGTTGGCCCAAAATCTCAGCGGAGGAAATCAGCAAAAGGTGGCGGTTGCAAAGGCACTGGCGCCCAATCCGGAAATCCTGATCTTTGACGAGCCGACCAGGGGAATCGATGTTGGCGCGAAGCAGGAGATTTATAAGCTGATGGATGAGCTGGTAGCGCAGGGCCACTCTATTCTGATGGTGTCGTCTGAGATGGTAGAGCTTATGGGGATGGCCGACAGGATCATCGTGCTTGCCAATCACCGCAAGGCCGGGGAACTCACCAAGGAGCAATTTAGCCAGGAAGCGATATTGACGCTTGCGTCTGATGAAACGCCCAAGGCGGTTTAGGAGATAATCACATGAAATTACTGAAATTATATAAAAAAGCGGGGATCATTGTATTTCTGCTTCTGGAGTTAATTCTCTTTTCAGCCATTACACCAAACTTCCTGTCGGGGAGTAACTTTATCAACCTGCTCAGGCAGATCGCCATGCTGGGAATCGCCTCCATAGGCATTTCCTTTCTGATGATCGGCGGAGCTTCCGCTGACCTTTCAATTGCCGGGCAAATTCCGGTGCTGTCCATGCTCTGCGGTATCTTTATGATGTGGATGAACTTGCCCGTACCAGTCGCCATGCTGCTCACGATCGCGGCGGGTATTCTGCTGGGTTATTTTAACGGCATGGTCATACGGATTCTAAAGATTAACCCCTTTGTGGTAACGCTGAGCACAATGACGATCTTACAGGGCGTGGCCCTGTTGTTTACCGGAGGCGTCAGTATCTCCGGGCTGCCCAGAAGCTTTTCCTGGCTGGGGCAGGGCTATCTCTTTGGCATTCCAGCCCCGATCATTGTGCTGGTTGTGTGCGTCGCCGGCGCGCAGTTCGTCCTTTCAAAAACGTATTTCGGGCGCGCGATTTATGCAATGGGCGGCAATGCAGAGGCCGCCCGGCTTGCCGGCATCAATATTCGCCGGCTGCAACTGTGCACCTTTATGCTGTCCGGCTTTTTTGCGGCTGTAGCCGCGCTGATGATTTCCTCCCGGACGATGATCGCCTCCCCCACGGCGGGCAATACCTATGCGTTTGACACCATGACGGCCTGTGTGCTGGGCGGCATCTCGTTTGCCGGCGGTGAGGGCAAGCTGTGGGGCGGCTTCGTGGGCGTGCTCATCATCGGCGTGCTCACCAATGCGCTGACGCTGATGAACGTCGGCAGCTATTGGCAGGATATCGTCAAGGGCGTCATCCTTGTGCTTGCCCTTTATATTGACCGTAAGCAGCGGGAGCTGAATGTGTAACGGGCTTATTGAGACGTTTTCAGGCAGGCTGTTTTGCTGTAGGAAAAAGTGGCCGTGCTCAGCTGCCGGAATCAATCGGAAGAATGGAGCAGAATATGAAAAATATCATTTGTACAGAGCCTTGCCTCTGCATGGAAAACCCCTGCGGCGCCAGACTGGAATTCTGGCATCAGGATGGGAAGTTTGGCCTGGGAAGCTTTTATTACAAGGACGTCCGGGCGGGCGCTGAAATGGATCAGTTTTTATACGAGGATTCTCACTATGTATGGGATAAATATCAGGCGGACAGATATGAGATCGTGGAGAACACCCCTCAAAAGGGCGTAATTACCTTTTACGGCACCTTCGGCGCAATCAATATAGAATCCAACTGGCTTGTGACTGTGACGCTGACCGCCGGCTCTCCGGCTTACCTGCTGGAGTACCAGGTGGAGCCTTACCTGTGGCCCGGCCGGTATCATCCGCTGTATGTCAGCGCCCCCTTTGAAAATGAAAAGCTGGAATGTGTTAGCTACCCGATGGAGGCGCCGATCCTTCCGCCCTATCATAGCCATTGGTCCATCCGGCCCGATGTCGGTAAGGTTCCCTTCCTGCTGGGCCGCGAGCAGGCTGGGGATTCCAGCCTTTATGTGGGGATCGGCTATACCCTGGAGACAGCTGGGCAGGATTATACCAAGGGGATGCTTTGGTATGACAGCACAAAAGAGGGGCGCGCCCTTCGCGCAGATTTTCCATATATTCACTACTGGATTCCAGCGCAGAACAGCTGGGAGGTCAACAGCGAGCTGAAGGCCGCCACCTCTGTGGAGGGCAACCAGCTCAGAAGCGGGTATTTCCGCCATGGGGCTCCCTACATCTGCTCCGTGATCGTTTCTGTTGCGGATACGCAAGCAGACTGTGTGTTTGGCTACCGGGATGTCTGTGGCTTTAACAGCGATACATGCAGCAAATACGATGTGATGAAAGCGGTAGACAGTATGCTGCATGGCTACGATACGGACGCCCGGTGGGTCTATGAAAAAGGGAAAGGCTACCGCATGCGCGGCTGGTCGGATTCCGATGAAAAGGCCAATTACTACGATTTTATCACCTTTACCTCCAATTCCATGCTGGCGTATCTTTTATACAGCCTGTGGCGCAAGGATCACTCCCAGGCATGGGCGAGAGAACGTGCGCTGGAGATGACGGAGTTTGCAATTGAAAAGCAGCTGCCGTCAGGCGCAATCCCACGCTGCTGGGATCTGGATCATGACCATGCGCACGGGATGGGGGATAATTATTATGCGCTTGGCGCCGTCTATGACCCGATGGCGACTGGCGCATGCGCGCAAAACATGGATATCCTCGTACAGGCGATGGAAGCGGAAGAGGGCTGCGCGCCCGCGCACTGGAAAGCAGCCATTCAAAAGGCGATCGATTGGGTGATTCACCTGATTGAAAAGGAGAACGGTGCGCTCAAGCATTCCTACACAGCGCAGGAGCAGGGCGTTTTTAATGCAATAGAGCCCTATGCGCTTCATGCATTGCGGTATTTTTATCAGAAAACGGGCGAGGAAAAATACCTGCGCGCAATGGAGAAAAACGAGGAGTATATTCAAGCGGCCTTTGGCGTAAATAACGACTGGTATAACGGCCTGACGGACAGCAACAATCTGGTAGCGCCGCTGGACGGGGAGCAGACGCGCAATTACTATACGCTGAATGTGTTTGATCTGGCGGGCTATTACCACGACAGATATCTGGATACGGGGGATGAAAAGTTCCTGAAGTGGGCGAAGGATCACTTTGCATTTGGCTGGATGGGGCGGATGCCCGTCAATATGCCCGGATTCCACTACCAGACCAAGGGGATTATCGAGGAGCAAAATATATGGGTATTTTATGATCTGCCCTGGCCCTTTAATTCCTCCTCCGGGCTGGCTCGTATGGCGAGAACCCTGAATGATAAATTTTATGCCGAATACTACAAGCTCGCCATTCATACGCAGCTCGAGTTTGCTCATCTGGGTGAAAAACACCCCTTCTGCTCCCAGGTGCTGGGCGCTGCTGCCGAAACGCGCGCGCCGATCGACCGCTTTGCGGAAATCGTGGATGGAAAACACGGGATTTGGATTACAGGATACAGCACGTTGTTTATCCGTGATATGCTGGGGCCGGATACCTACTTCTACATGGGTGGAAACAGCTGGGGCGTCGGCATTGATTACGAGCTGGATTTCAAACCGGATTTCAGCGGGGCGCCTTTCTGGCTGACTGCCTGCACCAGCCGTGTATATGGCCTTCAGTGGACGAAGGATTCTTTCAGTGCTGAACTGCGCGGCCTCCTCCGGGATGACTGTGAGATTGTGCTGCATGTGGAGGCGCCGGTCTCAACCGTCAGGATGCAGGTGGATGGAGTGGAGCGACAGGCTGCCTTCCGGTATGATCCGCGGCGCAGTGAGCTAATTGTTTCGTACCGGCAAACGGCGGATAAGATGCAGGTCGCCTTGCGCTTGTGCTAAACAGCTTTTGCCATCAACAGGCGGGCCGTCGCCGTTCTGCCTGTTGATGTTTTTTTATCCATCTTCAGCGGCAATACAATACAAGCCGGGTGCTGGCCCAGCTGCCGCGCTTTCCGGTTTTCAAAATTTTAGAATAGGGAGAAATGTAAGATGTTGGGCTATCGCCTTTCAGAAAATTTTTTATGGGGCGGCGCGGTATCGGCCCACCAGGTGGAGGGCGCGTTCGCCGATGATGGGAAGGGCCTTTCCTCAGCGGACGTGATGACTGCCGGCAGCATGGAAAGGCCGCGGCGGATTACCCGCGGGATCGAACCCGGCTGTTATTATCCGACGCATGAGGCAATTGATTTTTATCACAGATACCGTGAGGATATTGCGCTTTTGGCTGAGCTGGGGCTAAAGAGCTTCCGCACCTCCATCAACTGGACGAGAATTTTTCCCAATGGGGATGATGAACTGCCAAACGAAGCCGGCCTGCGGTTTTATGACGCTTTGTTTGACGAACTGCTGAAACATAAAATTGAGCCGGTTGTTACGCTGTCCCACTTTGAAATGCCATATCATCTGATCCGCAGGTATGGTGGATGGAAAGACCGCCGCTTGATTAATTTCTTCCTCAAATACAGCGAAACGGTGTTTCAGAGGTATCGGGGAAAAGTGAAATATTGGATGACCTTTAATGAGATCAACAACCAGTTGAATATTGCATGGCCCATGATGGCATATGCCAACTCCGGTATCGAGCCGGAGGAAGGGCGGTGCTTTGAAGAGGATGTGTATAACGCGGCGCATCATGAGCTGGTTGCCAGCGCGCTTGCTGTGGAAATGGGGCATCGAATCTGCCCGGAGAACCGGATCGGCTGCATGATCGCTTACAGCCCGGTCTATCCGGCCACCTGTAAGCCGGTGGATATCGTAGCGGCGCAGCTGCTGATGAAAAAGCAATACTATATGGCGGACGTCCACTGCCGGGGCGAATACCCGGCCTTTCTGTTAAAGGATTGGGAGAAAAACGGATATACAGTCTCGATCCGCGAAGAGGACAGGGCAATCCTCCGCAATGGAACGGTTGATTTTATCGGGTTTAGTTATTACATGTCCAAGGTATATAGCGCAGGCAAAGCATACGGCGCCTTTGCAGAAAATCCGTATATTGAAAAATCCGAATGGGGGTGGCCCGTGGACCCCGAGGGGCTGAGGTATGCGCTCAACGATCTGTACCGTACGTATCAGAAGCCTCTTTTCATTGTGGAAAACGGGCTCGGAGCTTATGATACAATTGAAGCCGGCGCCAACGTGCACGATGCATACCGCATTGCGTATCTGCGCGCGCATATTGAGCAGATGGAAAAAGCGATTGTTGAGGATGCGATTCCCGTTATGGGATATATGCCCTGGGGATGCATTGACTGCGTTTCTTTTGGAACCGGCGAGATGGAAAAGCGGTATGGATTCGTGTATGTCGACAGGGATAATCTGGGAAACGGCACGATGGAACGGCTTAAAAAAGATTCTTTTTATTGGTATCAAAGCCTGATCAGGAGCAGGGGGGAAGCGCTGTGAGCATTTTGGCAATTGATGTGGGAGGGACAAACATAAAATACGCCCTAGTTGACCGGGAGGATCGTTTTTTCTCCAGAGGGGTCATCCCTACGGCAATACGCTCCTTGGATGACTTCCGCGCCACGATTATGCGCATATACGAGCCCCTGAAGGAGCAGGTGGAAGGAATCGCGTTCAGCATGCCGGGCATTATCGACGCACAGACAGGCTTCATGTATTCCGGGGGAAGCCTGAGCTGGATTCATAATATCGCCATGGCCGGCGAGGTATCCGGCTTTTTGTCAGGCGTCCCGGTCAGCATTGAGAATGATGCAAAGGCGGCGGCGCTGGCAGAGTTGGAATCCGGCGCCCTGATGGGCTGCCGGGAGGCCGCGGTAGTGATATGTGGAACCGGTTTGGGCGGCGGCATTATTTCGGATGGAAAGCTGCTCAAAGGCAAACGGAATTTGGCGGGCGAAATCAGCTACCTCAGTGTGGAGGGAGGCTTTGGCAGGAGCAGCCGCAGTTTTATGGGGCGCCGGTGTGGCATTGCTTCCCTGTACCGGTGCGCTGCACGTTATATGAACAATCCGATTGAACAGATGGATGGGCCGTATCTGTTTGCACAGGCCGAAAATGGAAATCCTGGGGCGCTGCGTGCGCTTCATGAATTCTGCAACGAACTGGCCCAGATGCTGCTGAATATCCAATGCCTGTTCGACCCTGAAAAGATCGCAATCGGCGGAGGAATCAGTGTGCAGAGCCTGTTTCTAGAGATTCTTAGGGAAGAGGTGGAATACGTAAAGACGGATTGCCTTCAGGAGATTGCGCATATCCTGCACCCGGAGCTGGTGCCATGCCAATATCACAACGATGCCAACCTGCTCGGCGCCGTTTACAGGCTGAGGCAGAATATGCCCCGTGCCGGCCTGAGCGCCTGATGCTCGTGTTGCATGCGGTGGCTATTTTTTATTACGAAGCGCAGCGAGTAACAAATTGGTTTATACAGATATTATTCGGGGCGCGCTGTGGATGCATTGATTCCGCAGCGCGCCTTTTTTGATTCATTTTGACCTCTTTACCGATTTATTGCACAAAACTGCCCGCTTTTCTCCACTCCTTTTCTCTATATTTGGAAGCGGACACGATATTGTATCAACAGGGAAAAGGTGTTATAATTTTTAATAATTATTCATTAGGGGGTGGTCAGGATCGAACACCGCATTCATATCATTTGCGGGCACTACGGCTGTGGCAAAACCAACCTTGCGCTGAATCTGGCGCTTACCCTGCGAAGGAAAGGGGAGAAGGTCACGGTAGCGGATCTCGACATTGTCAACCCCTACTTTCGCACGGCAGATTATAAAGAAGTGCTCGAAAAGCAGGGCGTCCGAGTTATCTGCCCGCACAGTGCGGGCACAACCATCGATGCTCCGCAGATCAACGCGGAGATTTTTTCTATCTTCGACCGACCGGAGGGCCATGTAGTGATCGACGTCGGCGGGGATGACGCGGGCGCGGCGGCACTTGGCCGCTTCAAACGGCAGATCGAGGCGGCCGGCGGGTGCGAGATGCTGTATGTTGTCAACCGCTACCGCAAGCTGGTCGAAACGCCTGAAGAGGCGGTTTCCCTCCTGCATGAGGTGGAGGCCGCATCCCGTTTAAAGGCCACAGGGGTTGTGAATAATTCTCATCTGTCATCGCTTACCACGGCGGAGGATATTCTTGGCTCGCTGCCCTATGCGCAGGAGGCGGCGCGGGAAGCAGGCTTGCCGCTTGTGATGACTACAGTGCCGCTGGCATTGTATGAAGCGCTGAAGGGGAAGGTGGAGAATCTTTTCCCGGTGGAGCTTCTGGTGCAGCCTCCTTGGGCTGAAACCCTGATGTAAAACATACTTTTATGAGATAGAATGTGATTGGAGGAAAAGATCATGGCGAAAGTAACCATCGACGCAAATGTTTGCAAGGGCTGTGAGCTGTGCGTCGCCGCTTGCCCGAAGCATATTATTGCGCTTTCGGCCGACAAGCTCAATGCAAAGGGATATCATCCTGCATGCGTGATCGATATTGAGCAGTGTATCGGATGTGCGGCATGCTATACAATGTGCCCGGATTGTGCAATTACAGTGGAAAGGTGAGTGAATTTCATTGGCGCAGAAAGTATTGATGAAGGGCAATGAAGCCCTCGCGGAGGCTGCCATCCAGGCAGGCTGTCGGCATTTCTTCGGTTACCCGATTACCCCGCAGACAGAGGTTGCGGCCTATATGGCAAAGCGGATGCCTAAAATCGGCGGCACTTATCTCCAGGCGGAGAGCGAGCTTGCGGCCATCAACATGGTGCAGGGCGCGGCTGCGGCCGGGGTGCGCGCTATGACCTCCTCGTCCTCTCCCGGAATCAGCTTAAAATCTGAAGCGATTTCCTATATGTGCGGCTCCGACCTGCCCGGGCTGATCATCAACGTTCAGCGCGGCGGCCCAGGCCTCGGTGGTATCCAGCCCTCCCAGTCGGATTACTGGCAGGCGACCAAGGCGCCAGGCCATGGTGATTTGCATGTGCTCGTGTTTGCGCCCAACTCCGTGCAGGAGATGGTGGATCTCGTTTCCCGCGCCTTTGATAAGGCGGATGAATACCGCATGCCTGCAATGATTTTGGCGGATGGTATGCTCGGCCAAATGATGGAGCCGGTGGAAATGGAGATTTCCGATGAACAGAAGCCCCTGCCTAAGAAGCCGTGGGCCGTTTCAGGCCACAACAATGAGCGCAAGCATAATATCATCAACTCCCTTTACCTTCAGGCCAAGGATTTGGAAGAGCTGGTCGTCGCCCGTTTTGAGCGCTATAAGCTGATTGAGGAGAAGGAGCCGATGGCGGAGGAATATCTCGTTGACGACGCGGAATATGTCGTCGTCGCCTACGGCGCCTCCGCCCGTATTGCCAAGGCGGCAGTCCGCCAGGCGCGCGAGGAGGGCGTCAAGGTTGGCTTGATCCGCCCCATCACGCTCTGGCCCTTCCCGAAAAAGACCCTTCAGAAGGCAGCGGATCACACAAAGGCTTTTCTCTGTGTGGAGATGAGCATGGGCCAGATGGTGGATGATGTCCGCCTTGCGGTCAACTGCGCAGTTCCCGTTTCCTTCTTCGGCCGAACCGGCGGTATTATCCCGACGCCCGCTGAGGTTCTGGCAGAGATTCATAAGCTCACAGGAGGTAATCAGTAATGGCTGCTACATATAAAAGGCCCCATGCATTGCTGGATGTCCCGACGCATTACTGCCCGGGTTGCACGCACGGCATTATCCACCGCCTTGTGGCGGAATGTCTGGATGAGCTGGGCGTAGAGGGGAAAACTGTCGGCGTTGCGCCGGTGGGCTGCGCCGTGATGGCGTATGATTATTTCGGCTGCGATGTGATCGAAGCGCCGCACGGCCGTGCTCCAGCCGTAGCAACCGGCATTAAGCGTGCCCTGCCGGAAAACGTTGTGTTCACCTATCAGGGCGATGGCGACCTAGCCGCCATTGGCACGGCGGAAACGGTGCACTCCGCCACCCGCGGTGAGAATATTACCGTGATTTTCGTCAATAACGCGATCTATGGCATGACGGGCGGCCAGATGGCGCCGACCTCCCTGCCCGGTCAGGTCACACAGACCACACCCTATGGCCGTGACGTGAAAACGGCGGGTTACCCGGTGCATGTGTGTGAAATGCTTTCCACGTTGGATGGCGTTGCCTATGCGGAGCGCGTAAGCGTCGATTGTGTGAAGAATGTCAACCGCGCGAAGAAGGCCATTAAGAAAGCCTTTGAAACACAGATTGCAGGTAAGGGCTTTACAATCGTCGAGGTAATTTCTGCTTGCCCGACCAACTGGGGCTTGGCTCCCAACGAGGCGCTTGAGTGGCTGCGTGAAAACATGCTTCCGTATTATCCATTAGGCGTTTATAAGGATAAAACCGCTGACGAGGAGGTGGCCGACAATGCGTGATATGAATGCAATCCTCGCCGGTTTTGGCGGGCAGGGCATCCTCTTCATGGGCAAGGTGATCGCCTACGCGGGCCTTTACGATGACAAGCAGGTTTCCTGGCTGCCATCCTATGGCCCGGAGATGCGCGGCGGCACCGCGAACTGTAGCGTCTGCATTTCTGATGAGCAGATCTGCTCCCCGCTGGTCAACACGCCCAACGCACTGATCGTGATGAACCTGCCTTCCTTTGATAAATTTATCGATAAGGTTGTGCCCGGCGGCACTGTGATTGTGGACAGCGCCTTGATCGAGAAGAAAACAGACCGCACGGATATCGACGTCCATTATGTGCCTGCCACTGCAATGGCGGAGGAGAACGGCCTCAAAGGCCTTGCCAATATCATTCTGATGGGCAAGCTGATGGCAACCACCAGCTTCTGCACAATTGAAACGATGGAGAAAACGCTTCAGAAGATTGTCCCCGCGAAGAAGCAGCACCTGGTAGCTAAGAATATGGAAGCGGTCCGCCTTGGTGCGGAATACGCGGAATAAAACTTTTGATCGGCATAAAACGAAAGAAGCATGCAGGCTGAAAAACAGCCTGCATGCTTTTTCTATTTTCCGTTTTCAGAGAATTGAATGATCTTCCAGGGGGAAGATCACAGTCAGCAGCATTTTAAAAGCTTCCGGCGCATAGACGGAATGCGGCTTTTTGGCAGGCATGATCAGCACATCGCCAGCCTTGCATACATGGATTTTACCATCCACCGCAAATTGGGCGGTGCCCTCCAAAATCTGCACCATGGCGTCTCCGCTGGAATCGTGTGTGGCAATCTCTTCCCCTTGATCAAAGGCGAAGAGGGTAAGGCTCACCGCCCTGTTCTGCACCAGCGTTTTGCTGACAATCTGGCTCGGCTGAGCTGCGATTTGTTCTGCCAGAGGCAATACTGCTTCCTGCTCTATTTTTGTAATATAAGGCATCGGAACGCATCCTTTCCTGTTGGCTAATTGTGTGGATCGAGCCGGCGGCCATCTGTAGAGATTGTCACCACCTGCCACGGGATAAATTTTCCGCTATTTTTCAGCGCTGTCACTGCTGCGTGCTCAATCCCGCCGCAGCAGGGCACTTCCATCCGGATTACAGTGAGGCTTTGAATCTCGTTCTGCCGGATGATATCTGTCAGTTTTTCACTATAGTCGCAGTGGTCCAGCTTCGGGCAGCCGATCAGCGTTATTTTGCCCCGCATAAAATCCTGATGGAAGCTGTCGTAAGCGTAGGCGGCACAATCCGCTGCGATCAGCAGGTGCGCGCCGTTAAAATAGGAGGCGTTGACCGGAGCAAGCTTGATCTGAACGGGCCACTGGCGCAGCTGTGAAGTGCCGCCCGCCGCTGTGTTCTCAGATGGAGGCTCCATCCGCTTCAGCGAACGCGCCTGCTGCCCAGGGCAGCCACAGGGGATTTGCCTCTCTGTTGCCTGCATTTTTCTCTTTTTCTGTTTCATCACAGCCATTTCGTCATAGGCGGCCGCTTCCCGTTCCACAAACGTGATGGCCCCGGCAGGGCAGACGGGTAGGCAGTCGCCCAGGCCGTCGCAGAAATCGTCTCGTAGCAGCTTTGCCTTGCCGTTGATTATCCCGATTGCGCCCTCATGGCAGGCTTCGGCGCAAAGGCCGCAGCCGTTGCATTTTGCTTCATCAATTTCAATCATTTTGCGAATCATATTGTATTCCTCCCGAATTGTTGCGTGGCTTGACTTTATGGGCTCAATATACTACAATCGTCTCAATTCGTATGTTGTTATAACAACATGGAGAGAAGGGATTCCTGCAAAATATTTCATTTTGCAACGGTCCCCCTATTCTGCGTATGTTCATGCATGATGCAACGCGCTCTGCGCTTTGTGCTTTTCAAGGATAAATACCGCTCATAATTTTGGCTGCGCCAAAACTGCACAACTCTGCGGCCTGGCGCAAGAAAGGCATGGTCATAACCATGGACGAACAATTTTTAACCAAAGCGAGCTTGTTTCATAACATAGCGTTAGAGGATCTTCGGTCAATGCTGAAGTGTTTGGGGGCGGTGCAAAAGCGATTTGAGAAATCCGCCGTGATCTATCACGCCGGAGATATCGCGCACGCATTCGGGCTGGTGCTCTCCGGACGGGTTCAAGTGGAAAACGATGATTTTTGGGGCAATAAAAGTGTGCTGGCCAGTATTGAAGCAGGGGATACCTTTGCGGAAACCTATGCCTTTCTGCCCCAGGAGCCGATGATGGTTAACGTTGTAGCGGCAGAGGCCTCCGACGTGCTGTTTTTGAACGCAGAGCAAGTGATTCAAATCTGCCCGGATGCCTGCCCACACCACGGCATGCTAGTGCGCAATCTGCTGATGGTATCTGCTCAGAAAAATTTAATGCTCTCCCGTCGCATCTTCCATACGGCGCCCAAAACGATACGCGGGCGGGTGCTGTCTTATTTATCGTTTCAAGCGGCGCATTGCGGGAGCAGGGCTTTTGAAATCCCGTTTAACCGCCAGCAGCTCGCGGACTATTTGAGCGTTGACCGCAGCGCTCTTTCCAACGAGCTTAGCAAAATGCAGCGGGAAGGCCTGCTGACAGTAACCCATAATCGCTTTTGTCTAAAGGCGGCGCAGGACGGGAATGCTTTGTAAAACGTAACGAGTGGTATTCGACTGCTCTCGTGGGCAGCATAAATTTTTTTGTATGGTTATGGCAGGCTCCGTTTTATAATAAATAAAGAAAAGACACACAAACGGCTGTTTGTGTGTCTTGTTGGTTGCGGAGGAAGGATTTGAACCAACGACCTTCGGGTTATGAGCCCGACGAGCTACCAGACTGCTCCACTCCGCGATATTAAATTGGCTCTCGTTTGAGTGCTTATTTATTATAAGCGACTTTGAGTAAAAAAGCAAGCCTTTTCTCTTTTAAACAGTTACAACAATAAAAAGATTCCTAATAAAAAAACTATTTATTATGACCATTATCGATTCGTCCAGCGTCCAAAAGCCGCAAAGCCAGCGTTTTCCTTGTGGAGCGGCACTTCCTTTGCAAAAGCTTTGCCGTTTTTCCAATGGGACCCGCATGTGGAACACCTATTCAATCGGGTAAAGCGAACGCGGTGGACAATCCAGAGACGGCTGCCGGGCATTGCCTATCCTATGTTCACCGTGGCGCCGCGAGAGAGTTGCCATCTTGCCCCGCGGCGCTCCCGCTGTTGGTTTAAAAATTGCCAAGGCTCTGCACATAGGCATGCATTTCATTGCGGGATTGAATTGTATGCGTGTGTGCCAAAATTTCCGCCTGCTTTTCCTTGGTCTGTTTTGAAAAATATTCCATTGCGCGGGGGTTTTGCGCGAGTGCCATTCCAAATCCCAACGGTAGTTCCTCCATAGGGGCTCCTCCTTATCACTTTTTTTGCGCCAACCGATTGATACAATTGTGAAAATCCTCCGGCGTCCGAATGCTTTCCAGCAGTAGTTTTTGCTGCGTTTCCTCCGGGAGGGAGTCAAACAGCTCACGCTCCTGGATATTTTCATGAAAAATAGTCGCCAAGGCAAGCGGCAGCCCGGAATAATTAGCATATTCCATACGCAACCTCCTTTTTAGTTCCATGATCGTGATCTGATACAATCCATAGTATACAATTTTCTTTGTGTATTTATCCATGCCAGCGTGTTTTAACAGGTGGAAAATTTCGTCGGAGTCAGAAGATAACCGTGGAAAACCGTTCAGAAAGATAAAAGAAAATATTTCAAAAAAATGTATTGACTTTCTCAGTGAAATCGGATATTATAGTTAAGCGCTTAACGCGCTGAAATCGGCCAAGCGTGATAGAAATGATCCATTAGCTCAGCTGGCAGAGCACTTGACTTTTAATCAAGGTGTCCGGAGTTCGAATCTCCGATGGATCACCACGAAAATAGCCCTGAAATGACGTAGATACGTCGTTTCAGGGCTTTTTCTTTTACAATTTTATTATTGCTAATTCGCATAATATCACGTGAAAAACACTTAAATTTTTTGCGGCTGCCAACACATTGTCAACCCATCGCTGAAGGGTAAGGCGCCTTGTTTCACACGTTTTAGAAACCCTTCGGCATCCGCTTCATATGCCTGCAAAATTATCGCGCCGTTTTGGGGAGTGACTCGATCATCTGCATCATATCGAGATAGAATTGCAGCGTTTTACCGCTATCTGCATTGAGGCCGATTACTGTCCCGTGGTCTCCAGGCAGAGTAGGCATCACATTCCAACTCCCCTGTACAATATGAGATGCATCATAATCCACACCTGGATCATCTGAAGGCTTTTGTGCGGATACCACACTAACGAGGCCGTCGTTTGGCAGCCAGCTTTCATCAATCGGGTAATCGGTATCCGTGTTGTCCGCATACCTGCCGATTAGATTTGCAAATGGGATCAATACCAGCAGTGTGTTGGCATTTGCAACCTGGTGGCCAGTGAGTGCGGATTTGTGTGTTGTGAGATAAGAGTAGGAGAAATAGTAGATATTCTCCTCCATCCCAATTTGATTATTGAGCAGGGCCGCGCCGTCAGGCGACAGGTCCATGACCACGCTGTCGTCTGTTTGCTCAAATACGAGCTTGAGCGCCCGGATGAGATGCTCCTGCGCCGATTCTCCGGGGATCGCCGTCAGGCCAAATTGTTCCAGATGGAAATCGACGAATCCATTGAGCAGGGAGCGACCTATCACGCCTGCATAAGCGTAGCTCACTGCTTTGACCAGATCGGTCAGCTTAAATTCATCGGCAATGTAGCGCAGCGTCGAGCCATTGTGGGGCGTGCAGAGGGTGGTGACGGAATGCACCCAGTTGGCCTTGCCCCCCGTGAAAAGCGGGGATAGCTCCTCAGCAGGCGTAGTTTGCCGTTCTGTTTCATCGCCGTTTGCAAGCAGCTCTGTTAGTAGGCGGATTGTGTTTCCGCCGAAGCTGTGCCCGACGAGATTCACCTTTTTGATTACGCCGTTTTTTTCAGACTTGCCCCAGCCATCGAAGAGGGGGGTTGTATAAGTGCGGCCATAGCGGGCATGATTGTGCGCTTTGGCGTGCGCTTCGCCGTAATCTACGGTATCGCCTACCATTTGGGCATATAACTCACAGGCGCGATCCCAACAGCTGGAAATCGGGCCTACGGAAGCATCGTAGCATTCATAGCCATTTTCACGCAGCTTAGGCATTAGAGCGCCGGTCGTTGCGCCCCAATAGGGGATCAGGTCGTTGATCCCCTCATCAGCTCCCCATCCGCCCATACCATGAACGAAAACGTACGGATAATGGACGTCCGCCATTTTGTCAATCGCCGCGCTGGATGCGGGCAGCACCGCTGTCAATGCCAAAAGGGCGGCAAGCAAGATGCTGAAAATTCGTTTTCCAACCGTTCGTTTTATCATCACGCAACACCTCCATAAGATCTGCTGAAAAGCAGTTAAAAAATGACAAAACGTTCCGAACTTCGATGATTAAATTGTATCAAGAAAAGACGATACTTACAACGGTATAGAATAATATTTCTGGAGAAAACGGTGCATTCTAAAAGGGAATCCAACGGGCGACGCATTCTCATGGCCCGCGACCTGTAAAATTTGCAAAAGGAGATTTTTAGAATGAACGCTTTTGAACAAGGAAAAAAGAAACCTGAAAAAACAGCGGGAGATAACCAATGGGTCACAGCCCATCAGAAAAGCAGGACGGATAAACGCCCACGGCGCGACGGCCCGGGCGGAGAGCCGGAGCAGGTGGGAGAAAAAGAATAGCCGGATTTGCCTGAGCTCCCAAAGCAGAAAAAACATTTTGATTGGTTAACAGCCACTGGTCCATCCCGTTTTGCTAGCCTCCATAAACATCCCAACAAATCTTGTGATGTTTATGGAGCTTTTTGGTTTGTGAAACATAGAATAGAGTGTTTTTGCAAATTTATTTATTATTATGGGATAATTTTCTATAAACGTGTTTTAATCGCCTGTTTGGTTGTGACGATTCGCCTCGAATCGCCTGCAAACTTGACAAAACGGCCGAAATTGCTATAATAATTTGGTTACCAGAAGGAGGGCGTCAATATGGCACAATCCTATACCGGCCCAATTTTTAGCGGACAGCCCGATTGGGCGCGGGTTCCGATTGCCCGTTTGGAAAGCTTCCATTGGGAAAAAGAATCTCCTTATCGCCCCGCCTCATTTGCGCAGCTCTGCGCCGTGCGGGGGGAGGGAATTTTTGTGCGTATGTGGTCGTTTGAGTCGCCAATCCGGGCTGTTGCTGCAAAGCGGGATGATCCGGTCTATCAAGATAGCTGCCTGGAGTGTTTTTTGAATCCATTTCCGGCCCAGCAGAATTCTTATATAAATTTTGAGATGAATCCCAATGGCGTTTTTTTAACGGAGTTTGGCTCGGAACGGGAAGGGCGTGAGCGTCTGTCCCGGTTGACGGAGCAGTCGCCCAGCGTTACGCCGTTTACGTTGCCGTCCCCGCAGGGGGACGCTTGGGGCGTGCTGCTGTTCGTGCCCTGCGAGTTGGTGGAATCGCTTTATCATCAGCCCTTTTCCATTGCGCCAGCTGCGATGGCAGGCAATTTTTATAAATGCGGCGATGAAACGGCGCATCCTCATTTTGGCGCATATTTCCCAGTGGGGAGTGCGGAGCTCGGCTTTCATAACCCACAGTGTTTCGGGCGGATAGAGCTGGCAGACAAAATCGATTGAACCTTTGATAAAAGAGAGAATATTATTTGTAGAGAAAGGCTGTGTGTGACACATGAGCGAGCTTCCCTTCCAGGTTGAGGAGATCAAGCGTCAGTTTGATCTGAGCGGCGACTATACCGGTTATGACAGGATCAACAACGGTCATATCAACAATACGTATGTCCTCCATTTTCAGGAAAACGGCTGCTGCAAGGATTTCTTGCTACAGCAGATCAACACCCATGTTTTTCGCAATCCGGATGAACTCATGGAGAATATTGTGGGCGTCACCTCCTATCTGCGCCGGCAGATAGAGCAGGCCGGCGGCGACCCGGCACGGGAAACGCTCACCGTTTACCATACGGCGGACGGCAAGCCTTATTATAAGGATGGGCAGGGCCATTGTTGGCGCGTTTATAATTTCATTTCCAGCGCTTACACCTGCCAAAGCATCACGGAGCCGGTTGTTTTCTACAACGCGGCAAAGGCCTTCGGCACCTTCCAGCGGATGCTGGCGGATTATCCGAGCGAGAGCCTTCATGAAACGATCCCGAATTTTCACAATACGATTTCCCGCTTTCAAGATTTACTTGCGGCGATTGAGGCCGATGAGGCAGGCCGTGCAAAGCTCGTGCAGGAGGAGATTGCGTTTGCCAAGGCCCGTGAGGCGGATTGCCGCGTGCTTCTGGATTTGGTCGCTGCCGGCGAATTGCCGCTGCGTGTGACGCACAATGATACGAAGCTAAACAACGTTATGTTCGATAATGATACGAAGCAGGGCATCTGCGTGATTGACCTCGATACGGTGATGCCGGGCCTTTCCCTCTACGATTTTGGGGATAGCATCCGCTTCGGCGCCAATACAGCGGCGGAGGATGAGAAGGATTTATCCCTCGTTTCGCTGGATTTGAACCTTTTTGAGCAATATGTCAAGGGGTATCTTTCAGCGGCGGGCGAAAGTTTGACCCAGGCGGAGCGGGATTATCTTGCGTTTTCTGCCAAGCTGATGACCTTTGAGTGCGGTATCCGCTTCCTAACGGATTACTTAAACGGTGATACATATTTTAAAACCGCCTATTCGGAGCATAATCTCGACCGCTGCCACACACAATTTGCCCTGGTGGCGGATATGGAGCGCAAAATGGAGCAGATGCAGGAGATCGTTTCCAAAGCATAACCTTCAGAATCCGAAAGGGATGATATCGGATGAAATACAGAGTGATTACGGCGGCTGCGGTGTTGACTGCGGCCGCCGTTTGTATCGGCGCGCTGACCTTGGTGTTTTATAGGCATGCGCAGGTGGAAAAATGGATGGAAAAGCCGCTTTCCCTGCCGGATAGTTTTTTGATTACCGCCCACACCGGATGCTTGGGGACGAAAGCGAATTCGCTCGACTCTCTGCGCGCGGCGCTAGAAAGCGGCGCAAACGCTGTGGAATTTGATATCCGCTTTCAAACGGACGGCACGCCGGTGCTCTCGCATGACGCTGTGCAGGATTATGGAAAAAGCCCCCGGCTGGCCGACGCTTTTGCGCTCATTGCGCAGAAGGATGGGGTTCAAGTGAATCTGGATCTCAAGCAAACGGATCATCTTCCGGAAATCGCGCGGCTGGGCAAGGAGGCAGGCCTTCTGGGTCGCTTGTTCTTTACCGGCGTTGGGGTGGACGACGCCCAAACGGTAGCGCGGGAATGCCCGGAGATTCCCTATTATCTCAATTTATCACCGGATGTAAAGCAGAAAGACAGCGAGGCTTATTGGCGGCGCGCGGCAGATCAGATCCGGCTCTGTGGTGCAATCGGCATTAATTGCCATTATGATGCCGCGAGCGAAACGCTGGTGCGTGTGATGCGTGAGCAGGGGATGCTCGTATCCTTTTGGACGGTAGACCGGAAGGCTGACATGGCGCGCATTGCCGCGCTTGGGCCGGATAATATCACCACGAAAGAGCCGATCAAGCTGCGCGAGCTGATTGATCATTGGGGAAACGGGTGGTAAGAGGCTAGAAGTGCATTGTGCTTATGGTAAATGAATGATCCTACTGCAACACAAGTTGCAGTAGGATTTTTTAATAAAAATATGGAAATCAGTGTACCCCTGTACACTGATGCAAGAGATGTCCAAAATAATTTTTGCTTTTCAGATGCATATTTCATGCTCCTCCATGCAAAATAAAATTGAAATTATCATTAGGAGGATTGCGATTCATGACGACGAAAGAATTATTGTACTTGGAAGATGCACTGGGGCATGAAAAGTATTTTCAAACCAAATGCAGTGAAACGGCAAACCAGATCCAGGATGCAGATTTAAAATCCTGCGTGCAGCAGATGGCGCAGAAGCATCAGCAGATTTTTCAGAGCTTTTACGGCTTGCTTTGATAAGGCTTTTGTACCTTATCAAAGGAAAACGCAATGCGAAAGCGCATTTTACCCATTGAATTTTTGGATGTGCCAAAGCCGCACAAATTTGCGGTTTGCGCAAGAAAGGAATGCTTATAATTATGGATGATAAAAACTTGATGGAAGATATCCTCCTTTTGGAAAAAGGCGTTTGCGACCTGTATATGCATGGGACGCTTGAATCCCCCACGTCCAATGTGCACCAGGCATTCAGCACCGCTTTAAACGATTCCTTGTGCATGCAGGATACCCTTTATGACAAGATGGCGGCGAAGGGTTGGTATCCCACCGAGCAGGCGGATCAGAATAAAGTGAATTCTGTGAAGCAAAAGTTCAGTGCCCAGTAAAATAGCCCCTAAAAAACACAGCCCCATGCAGCGGGGCTGTGTTTTTTCTTTAAACTACTCGTTTTCCTTTCCGTTTCTTTTCCGCTCTTTTCATGAAAGCCACAACCACCATGCCGGCTAGAGGGAACAGTGCGGCTGCCAGCATTCCGGTTTTGAAGCCGATCTGCTCAGGCGATAAGGCGGAATTCACGGCAGCAAAGCTTTGGCTTTTTGCAACGGCGTCTGTAATGCTTCCCACAAGCTGCGGCGCAATGGAGCCTCCAAGGTCTCCGCCCGCCGCCAACAAGGCGTAAACTGCCACGCTGGTGTGAGGGATCACCTCGGCTGTATAAATCAGAGTACCCGGCCAGAGCATGGATACGCAAAATCCCGTAAACGCGCAGGCTATCAGGCCCACAATGGCGTTTTGCGAAAGCGCGGCAATGAGATAGCAAAGAAAGGAGCCCATAAATCCCAGCAGCATAAAGCGGGAGATATGCTTGCCAAATTTTGCGTAAAGGGTTCTTCCAAGCCCCAGCATCACCGCAAACACGGCAACGCCGAAAACATCACCCCATATTTTTGAAATCCCCAGTGCGGCCTCCAGATAGCCGGAGCACCACTGCGTCATGGTGTTTTCAGAGGCGCCGCCCAAAAAGATGCAGGTCACGCACAAAAACAGGAGCGGGTTTTTGAATTGGCTCTTGTTTGACGCGCCGCTTTTTGTCGTTTCAAGAGGCGGTATTTCAGAACATAGAAACAGCACAAAGGCGGTAAGCGGCAAGCTGACCCACAGTAGCGTCAGAATATACCAGTTTTCCCGCCCGAATATCTGAAGATAGAGCGTGCTTAACAGCACCACAACAGCCACGCCCCAGGCATAGACAGAGTGCGCTCGGCTCATATCACGCTCCGGGTTTTTTGACGGCAGTGCGGCGATCACGGGGCTGATCAGCACTTCTCCGAGCCCTGCGGAGGCCGAAAAAATAATTGTGCCAGTCACCAGGAACAGATAGGCGCGCTCAGGCGCCAAAGCTGGAAAAATAGCGTAAACCATCAGGCCAATTACGGTGAGCAGCGGCATCGCGCGCACTGTTTTTTGAATATTGAATTTATGAGCATAAAATGAAAAGAGTAAATCCACGCACAGCTGTGTGCAAAAATTCACCAATACCAACAGGCCGAGCCGGGTATAGGAGATCCCGTAAAGCTGATGAAATGTGATAAACAGCAGCGGCGACAAAGTCGCTACCGCCGACATGGAGGCGTTGGACATATAGCAGGCATATTTGGCGGTCAAATGCTTCTGTGTCATACGATTTGGTAGTTCCTTTTCAAAGAATTTTTAATGCGGCCAGTTCGCACGCTCTGTTGATCAGGGTTAGAAAAAAGCAGGCAAAGGCTGTTCTCCTCTACTTGTTTCCGCTGGCTTTATAGGGCTGTCCCTTTTTGTGGGATAAAAAATTTTGAGGTATCTACACCCTCTGCTTGCAGCAGTTTGATCTTTGTTTGAATGCCGGCGGAGAATCCGGTCAGGCTGCCGTGAGCGCCTACAACCCGATGGCAGGGAATGATGATAGAAATGGGATTATGGCCGACCGCTCCACCTACCGCTTGGCTGGACATCCGTTCCCTTCCCAGCTGTGCGGCCAGCCGTTTTGCGATATCACCATAGGTGAGCACCTCGCCGTAAGGGATTTTGCGTAAAATACTCCACACGCTCTGGCGAAATTCACTGCCGATGGGCGCCAACGGCAATTCCGAAATGGATGGCTTTTTCCCGGAGAAATATTGATCCAGCCACTTTTTTGCAGCGGCGAATACCGAGATATCATCTTTTGGCACCATTGCTTTGGAGATCGTTCCCCCGTAATATTTTTGCCCCTCGATCCACAGGCCAACCAGATTCTCTCCGTCGCAGGCAAGCGTCAGATCGCCTATAGGGGATGGGCAGATCGTTTGATAATACGTGCCGGACGCCTCCTTTCCTTTCGCTTTTTCCAATTTGCAGCCGTAACGCACGGCGGCAATTCAGATTCTTCTGTCCTCATGAGGCATTTGTCTATTTAGACGAATTATATCATTTTCCTGCGTTTTCTTCCAGATTTTTTTGATACGAAAGAGTCGTTTTGGCTGCTTTCAAGAATCAAGAAGGGGCTGCATCAATTGATACAGCCCCTTTTCATTAATAGGCGGCGCCATAGCAGCCTTTGCAATTACTCCCGATGACAAAACGATGAGTTTGCCGCTCCATTACTTCCGTTTTTGTTGCTCCTTAGCGAATTTACGCGCGTTTTTCATACCGCCTACCTCTTTAAACATTCGATTCAGCTTTTTTGCTTCGATCTCTTTGCTACTCAGGCCTTCATATCCCGCTTCCTGCCGCAGCTTGAGGTAGCTTGCCAAACGCCGGTTGTCAGTGCGGCCATCCGCAACAGCAGCCAAAATTGCACAGCCCGGCTCGCTGGTGTGCGTACAATCCCGAAATTTGCATTGGGTTGCCAATTCCTCAATTTCCTGAAAGGCTTTGGATAAATCCGCGCTGTCCGCACCCATTTCCCGCATACCGGGCGTGTCAATCACAACACCGCCCAGTGGGCAGGGAAACAGTTCGCGCCCAGTGGTGGTGTGCCGCCCTCTATCCGCTTTTCCAATTTCTCGCGTTGCAAGCGCTTCCTCTCTAAGCAGACGGTTGATAATGGTGGATTTCCCAACCCCAGAGGAACCAATAAAAGCACAGGTTTGATTTTTAAAAAAATAGGGCGCTAATTTTTCGGTGATATTTGTGTCAAACATTGATAGTGTGACCACATCAGAAAAGGAGGAAATTTGCTCCACCTCTCTGACCGCGTCTGGCAAATCCCTGCACAAATCCGATTTTGTCAGCACAATAACAGGGACTGCGCCGCTGTCCCATGCGATGGAGAGATAACGCTCCATCCGATTTAAGTTATAATTTTGATTGAGCGACATGCAGAGAAATACCGTATCGATATTCGCCGCAACCGGCTGTGCCTGCCCGGAAACACCAACGGCCTTTCTCACAAACAAGCTTTTTCTTGTGAGAATATGGTGAATGATAGCTTCAGGATAGCCATCCTGCGAACTTATCATGACAAAGTCTCCAACGGCAGGATACGCAGACAATTCTTCGGTATCAAACCGCATTTTACCCGATATTTGTGCCAACGCTTCCCCGTGTGCGGTAGCCACTTTATACTTCCCGCGGTATTGTGCAACAACTCTTGCCAACTGGTATTCCGGATATTTGGCGGCCTCTGTAAGAAAGCGCTCATTTATGCCATAATCATTGAAAGAATGCAATGCTTTTACCTCCATTCATATGTCTCATCTGTCAGACAGGAAGGAGGATGCAGAAGGTTACTTCCTCATACCTCCTTCCATTTTTACAATCTCCTTTTTTAATGTGTTCCTCATAAAAACAGGTTCCTTTCATTGGATGATTTATAATTATATCATATCTGATTTAAGGAGGAAAGAAGAATCGGCCGGAAATTATTTCAAACGAGCAGAGCGAATAGCGATGTATCATGCATAATCAAAAAGTCGATTGCCCTAAAGCAATCGACTTTTTTAACAATGCAAAGGTAAAACAAAAAAATCGCCTTGGCGTGGACCGCTTGTTTGGATAAAAGAAAACCTGCGGTGAGCATTTTGTTCACCACAGGTTTGGGTTTTTGCTACAAAAAAGATGTCGCTGTCAACGCGTGCATTTTCATTCAAACAAAAGAAAAGAGTCCGAACGCGAATTGCGTCCAGACTCAGCCTGGTGGGTTTGCGTTACAAAAAAGATACCCGGTTCAAAATGAGAATCCCGGTTCGGCATGAGTCTATTCTCATTTTACATTGCGATTTGGATGCCCCATTCCCGCAAGAAAAAGGAGCTCTGAAAAGTTGAACTGAAGCTTGGGTTTCCAGCGTAGAAAAAGAGGCCGGAATTTGGATGTCTCATTTTGGGGTTCCAAATTTCGGCCTCGATACACATACTTTTATTTGATTAAACCGCTGTCTTTCAGTAAAAGCTCCAAATCGGTGCCTTTCACTTTTTTTATAACGAGCTTCAACAACTCTTTTTCTGCAAAGGGCAGTTCCGCCTCCAATAACGGCTTTTTGTCAATGGCATAATAGCAGGCTCGCAGAATTTCACGCACATCGTATTTGCTGCCCCAAACCTCCGGTACGCCGCGGTCAATATCCAGCAGGGTATAGACAGACTCCATACCCGTACGCATGGAATACTCGGTAGTGAAAATGGTATCCCGCGGTGTCTCGGCAAATTGACCGATAAATGCGAAATTCACAGCGCCCTGCGGCACTACCTTCGGGCGGTCGGATTCTTTTCTCGGCTGGAAAAAGGCGTTGATATACGGCATAAAGCAGGTTGTGGTATTGCAGGCCTCCTTGGCGAGAGCGTCAATTTTATCGGCCGGAACACCAATATGGTACAGCCACTCGCGGCAAACCTCTTCGCCGGTGCAGTCACGCATCGCTTTTTTTACATAGTTGCCCTCTTTATTCGTATTGAGCGAATAAAGCCATACCAAAACCATGCTCTTATCCTGGGACTTGAACTGTGGCTGACGGTTGATTGTCCAGGAAAGATACCAGTTGTTGGTGCTGTCCTTAACGGTTACAATACCGCCGGTCGTTACCTTTCCAGAGCGTGGGTCGCGTTTGCAGACATTCATAATATGCCGGATGATCTCCTCGTTGGATGTCGCTACGGTTGCACTCATCCAGTTGGTGGCATCGATATTGCTGCAGAAGACATCCGGATTCCCGAACTCTCCATGCTCGGCTTGGGCGGCGATGGCCTTCCACATATCCCACGATTCGCCGCAGCCGTTGTGAATGACAGACAAGTCCGGGGCGTGGGTCTGGTCGCCGTAACAGGAAGTATCGGTGCAGCAACCGTTGGTAATGAATACGAGATCATCCTCAATCAGGTCAATGCTCTGCTCCTTACCGTCTTTTACATAAAGGATCTGCTTTGCAATTTTCTTATCGCCCTCGGTTTGGATTATGACATTTTTTACGTCCATACCGTACTCAATTTGCACGCCGTGATTCTCCAGATATTTTACCAGAGGCAGGATCATACTCTCATACTGGTTGTATTTGGTGAAACGCAAGGCGCTGAAATCCGGCAAGCCGTCAATATGATGCACATAGCGGCAAAGGTAACGCTTCATTTCCAAAGCGCTTGACCAGCGCTGGAAGGCAAACATCGTCTGCCAATAGAGCCAGAAATTTGTGTTCCAGAAGGATTCGGGAAGCACATCGGAAATCTTTTTATTTTCCAAATCCTTTTCCTGTGTTAAGAACAGCTTGGATAAAGCCATCGCCGAGTCTTTATCCAGTAAAAACTTCTTGTCTGTATGGGCGTCTTCGCCGCGGTTTACTGTAGCACGGCAAAGAGAATAGTTCGGGTCGTGCTTATTGAGCCAGTAATACTCGTCCAGTACCGAAACCCCTGGTGTTTCAATGGAAGGCACATCCCGGAAGGTATCCCACATGACCTCGAAGTGGTTATCCATTTCACGGCCTCCGCGCATGAAGAAGCCTTTTGTCACATCCTTGCGTCCGTCGCAGCTGCCGCCGGCAAGCTCGAGTTTTTCAAGCAGATGGATATGCTCCCCCTTCATCTGTCCGTCACGCACAAGATAGAAAGCAGCGGTCAGCCCGGCCAGCCCCGTGCCAATAATGTAAGCGGATTTCTTATCTACATCCTTTGGTTTCTCGGGATGGGCAAATGATTCATAAGTTCCTGCAGAATAATACATAACGAAAACCTCCTGTTTTTTCTTTCTGTTTTCATTATACCTACTCCCATCAGGGGCACAATAAACAAAAAAAGCCCCGTGACAAAATTCTTATCACGGGACTAGAAGATGTAAAAAGTTTTATCAAAACCGTTAAAATGATAAAATCAGAGTTTGAATCTGGAAAGAGCTACCGACACAGAGCCTTTTATCAGCTTAGATAGCTTTTCCACAATCTGCTGCGGATCTTCGCGCATATCGTCCTTGATCCAGTCGAGCATCAGCCCGATAAACATATAAGAATAAACCTGTGCAATAAACTGCTTATCTTCGTCTCGAACCGTTATCCCGGCTGCCTCCTCGTTAATAACATTCAAAAGCAGTTGATCCACCAGCGGCTGCAGATATTTTTCAACCTGCTCTCGGTGAACACAACGGTAAACATTCAGAATAAACGGTTTGTTTTCCTGCACCGCTTTAAAAATTTGTAAGAACCCCTGCTGCCATGTATCGTAGGTTTTCTTTTCCTCTAACGCCCGTTTGGCATCTTCAAGGCACGACCATTCGACCAAATCGTATATATCTTTAAAGTGATAGTAAAAAGTCATACGATTGATTCCGCAATCCTCTGTAATGTCACCTACCGTGATTTTTGTAAGCGGCTTTTTCAGCAGCAGATTTTTGAGGGACTGCTCCAACGCCCGTTTTGTTACCTGGGACATTGTGATTTACACCTTCTAAAAAGTTATTTCTTTAATAAAATCATATCATAAGTCAGGTAATTTCTCAATGAAAAAAACGGGGCCTCCGGCCTGAATAATCAGGCGGAAGCCCCGCCGTGACGGATTTTACTGCGGTTTGCTGTTTGGACATCCACGGTAAAACTGTTTTTCGGATTTCGCTTCCAAAAGCCCGCAAACCCGCATGAATACTGAAAAAAATTGGGTGACATCTTTTTTGTCACCCAATCATGGTGCCGCTGACCGGACTTGAACCGGTACGGTGTTGCCACCGAGGGATTTTAAGTCCCTTGCGTCTGCCGATTTCGCCACAGCGGCATGCTGTAACAGATGCTATTATAATGCTATTCCGGGGTTTTTGTCAACTGGGGAAATCGATTACCGCCCATCTTTTTTCTGCGTGTCAACGGCATGTTGCCCGATCTATTGACAAAAAGCGCCCGGGAACGCTTTTCAATCATAGGCGTCGGCTTTACCGGCTGTCGGCGCCCGTTTGTTGTGACACAGTAGGGCGGAAACAAAATAGAAACTGTCATAACCACAATGAAACAAGGCGATATGCAACGCTTAAAAGAACAAACAGCCGAAATGCGTTGCTTTTTAGCAAACCGTAGGTGTGCGCGTGCCCACGGGTCTATTACGGCTATTTTTATCCTTCAGGAGCAGATCTTTCGATTGACTTTTTAAGTGATTGCGGTAAAATAAGAACCAGTGATTTTAGCGGTATAAATTGGATATTTCCATTTTCCGCCCGTTTGGTGTGAACGGATTTTTTTTTGGAAATCATAGCTTTATCAACGAATGCTTTCCGCTGTGTAGGCGTTGCGGCCGAGAGTGGTGCAGCCAGCTAAAATTTTTTTCGATTTTCCGCAACTATTTTACTCTGCCGTTCATCTTTAGAATGAGTGAAAAGCAGAAAGAGAGGATTTGGATCATGAGTAGACCTTATGTGAACGGCAGCTTCGCGCAGCAGGGAAGGCAACGCAGAAAAAACAGGATCATTTTATTGGTGGCTTTGCTCGCCGTGCTGTGCTTGGTAGGCGTGATTGCCGCTGCGATTGCCTCTCAGGGAGAGCGTGATCCAGTGGAGAGTGAAGCGCTGTCATCCAGCTCCACACAGCCGCCTACTGGTTTGGCTGTTGCTCCGCCCGAAGGGGAGTTGACGGTGCCACTGCCGGAGGATCACACGATCACGCCGCCCGCCACGAAGGCGTCGGAACCAGCAAAGGGCGCGGTTGAGGGCAGCACTGCGGCCAAAACCGACAACAGCTTCTTTCAGGATGCGGTTTTTATTGGGGATTCCCGCACAGAGGGGCTTGGTAATTCCGGATTGATGGGGTCTGCCACTTTCTATGCCTATAAAGGCTTGATGGTGGATACCGTTTTTACCAAGCAGGTGGTAAACGATGGCGGGCAGAAGTTGACTGTGATCGACGCGCTGAAAAAGCATAAATTTGGCAAGATCTATATTATGCTTGGGGTCAACGAGCTTGGCTGGGCGAGTGAGGATGTGTTTATCAAGCGATATGGGAAGCTGGTCGATGAGATCAAAAAGATTGAACCGAGCTCCAAAATCTATGTGCAGTCAATCCTGCCGGTATCAAAGGCAAAATCAGATAAGGGCGTTTATACCAACGATCGCATCAGGCTCTATAACCGCTTGATTAAAGAGATGTGCGCAGAGAAAGGTGTGAAATATCTCGATGTGTATCAGGCCGTGGTAAACAGCTCCGGCGCTCTGCCTGACGATGCGGCAGTGGACGGCGTGCATTTGAAAATGGCTTACTGCAAAAAATGGGCCAATTATTTGCGGGCACATACCGCATAAGGATTTTATATTTGGAGAGGACGATATCAGATGAAACAGTTGAAAGTAGTTTTTTCCCTTCTGCTGGTCGCATTGCTGCTGGCCGGCTGCGGCACGAAGGATACGAAGAATGTGGACGCCGCGAAAGCGGCCGACGATCTCAAAAGCGCGCTTACCTTTCAGGATGAGCTTTCTGAGGCAACCCAGGAGCTGCGCGACAGGACGTATGGCATCTCGGCGGATGATGTGGTATCGGGCAAGCTGTATTTGAGCAGCGGCGCAACAGCGGAGGAAATCGCCGTGTTTGAAGCAAAGGATGATGCGGCGGCCGAGCGGCTTCTTGCCGCTGCAAAGGAGCGCGTAGAGGCGCAGAAAACAGCGTTTGAAGATTATGCGCCCGCTGAGATGACGAAGCTCAATAACGCAGTGGTGGAACGCAACGGTAAAATCGTTGCGCTTTGCATTGCGGATGATTCTTCTGCCGCGCAGAAGAAGGTAAAAGAACTCATCGGCTGACAGAAGAGTGGGGGCGGCCGCCTTGGGCAAGCAGCAAACGCTGATCACGGATTTTATTTATGAAAACCAGGCGGCCTTGTACCGCCTGGCGTTTTCCTATACCCATAATCGGGACGCCGCGTTGGATATCGTGCAGGATACGGTGGTGCAGGCGATCAGCCATGCGGATGCCCTGCGCGATCGTCAGGCCGTAAAGCCCTGGATTTATCGGATTTTGGTCAATGAAAGCCTCGCTTATCTGCGGCAGAATAAAAAGCTGGTTTTTCTCGATGAGTTTCCAGACCGCCCAAGCCAACAGGAGGATCTCGGCGAAAAGATGGATGTCTATCGTGCTGTGGATCATTTGGAGCCTAAGCTAAAAACCATCGTGATCCTGCGCTATTTCGAGGATTTGAAGTTGGAGGAGATCGCGCAGGCAACCGGCGCCAACCTTAACACCGTAAAAGCTCGCCTGTACCGCGCGCTGAAAAAAATGAGGGAGGAGCTTGGCTATGAAATGTCGGCTACATAACGGCGGTAAAATGCCTTTTGCACGTTTCGGGCAGAAAGGCTGCCCAAAATTTTGGCTGCGCCACAACCGCACACATCCGCGGCCCGGCGCAAGAAAGGAATGGCCGTGCGTATGAAATCCATTCGGGATGCAAAAGCTGTTTACGATGCCATTGAGTTGCCGCCGGAATTGGGCGAAACCATTCGAGTAGCGGCGCGTTCCGCTGGCCGGAAACCGCGGCATGCCCAGGCCTTTGCGCGTTATGCCGCCTGTGCTGCGGCCGTCTGCCTAGTTCTTTTGGTGACCGCGCTCAACACCCTCCCTGCGGTGGCTTCCGGGCTTTCAGAAATCCCGGTGATCGGTCGGCTTGCGCAGGTGCTGACGTTTGCGCAATACGAGCGGCAGGGGGAGAACGAGCTTCTGATCGTCCGCCAGCCGGAGCTTGCCAACACGGGTAATACAGAGCTGGAACGGCGCATTAATCATGAAATTCAGGCAAGAATCAGCGCGCTGATTCAAACGTTTCAAAATGAGGCCAAAGAGGCCCGAAAGCTCTATCTGGAAACGGGTGGCATAGAAGAAGAGTATATCACGCCGGAGATTAATATTGACTATCGCCTTCATTGCAATAATGGATCGGTTGTTTCATTTGTGCTGATCAAATCCGAAACACATGCCAGCTATTATGAGGAGCAATTTTACTACAACATTGATCTCGAAACGGGGAAGGAGCTCACTCTGCTTGATCTGCTCGGGCCCGATTTTAAAGCTATCGTCAACCAGAGCATAAAAGATCAGATGAAGCAGCGTATGCAGGCGGATCCGGACGCTTACTATTTTGAAGATGACCTGGCATTTACAACGATTTCGGACGATCAGGGCTTTTATGTCAATGAAGCCGGGCATGTGGTGGTCGTATTCCCGAAATATGAGGTTGCGCCCGGCTATATGGGCATTCAAGAGTTTGAAATTACGCAATAAAGGGGAACCACTATGGTATTCAGCAGCCTTCTGTTTCTGTTTTATTTTTTGCCGGCAGTGCTGGCGGTCTATTTCATCGTTCCCCGCAGGGCGAAAAATGTTGTATTGCTTCTTTTTAGCCTGTTTTTCTATGCATGGGGTGAGCCGGTTTATATTTTCCTGATGCTTTTTTCCATCTGCATGGATTATCTGTTAGGCCTGTGGATGGAGCGGGCAAAGCAGGCGCCGGGCCGGGCGAAAAAGGTGCTCGCGCTGGCGGTCGTGCTCAACGTGGCTCTGCTTGGCTTTTTTAAATATGCCGATTTTTTTGTGGAGAATCTCAATGCGCTGACGGGCCTTGCAATCCCCGCGCTTCAAATTCCGTTGCCGATTGGTATTTCTTTTTATACGTTCCAGGCCATGTCCTACCTGATCGATTTATACCGGGGCGATGTGCCGGTGCAGCGCAATATCATCTCCTTCGGCACCTATGTTTCTCTGTTCCCGCAGCTCATCGCCGGGCCGATTGTCCGGATGCGCACGGTTGTGGGCGAGCTTGCAGACCGGCGGGAGAATTTTGATGATTTTTCCAGCGGTGTAAAGCGTTTCGTAACGGGCCTTGGCAAAAAGGTGCTCATCGCCAATACGGTCGGCGCGGTTTGGAGCCAGATTTCCGCGATGGATATTCGGGAACTTCCGGTTTTAACCGCATGGATTGGCTTATTCGCCTTTACGTTCCAGATTTATTTCGATTTTTCCGGCTATTCGGATATGGCGATCGGCCTGGGGCGGATGTTTGGCTTTCACTTCCTTGAAAACTTTGATTATCCCTATATCTCGAAAAGCATTACGGAGTTTTGGCGGCGTTGGCATATTTCCCTGAGCAGCTGGTTCAAGGAGTATGTCTATATTCCCTTGGGCGGTAACCGCAAGGGCTTTCCAAAGCAGATCCGCAACATCCTGATCGTATGGCTGCTCACAGGCTTTTGGCATGGGGCAAGCTGGAATTTTGTGGCCTGGGGCCTGTATTTCGGCGTTCTGCTGATTGTGGAGAAGCTTTTTCTGCTCCGCTTCCTTAAAAAATTGCCTGCGTTTTTCCAGCATGTTTATACAATGCTGCTTGTCATGCTCGGCTGGGCGATCTTCTCCTTTGATTCGCTGGGGAATGGGATTGCCTACATCCGCGCCCTGTTTGGCGGCTATGGCCAGCCGATATGGGATGGGGGAGGCGTCTATCTGCTCTATACGAATATCGCGCTGCTGCTGATTGCGGCGGTGGGGAGCACGCCGCTGCCGAAGGAGCTTTGGCGCCGTTTGGAGGGCAGACTTTCCGCTCACCCGATCCCGTTGGGCGCGATGGAAACCTGCTTAGTGGCAGCGGGAATGGTGCTATCCATCGCCTTCCTGGTGGACGCCTCCTATAATCCGTTTCTGTATTTCCGTTTTTAATGAGAAAGGATGGTCACAACCATGAAGATCAGCCGGGCGAAATGGCTGTCCCTCTTTTTTGTCATCGGGATGGGCGCATTGGTTGCGTGGAATCTTTTCACGCCCTCCCGTTCCTACTCTGAGAGCGAAAACCGCTATCTGCAATCCTTCCCGTCGCTTTCTGTTGACCGGCTTGTTTCCGGCGAATTTGCCAAATCGTTTGACCTGTATTCAAGCGATCAGTTTCCTTTGCGGGAGAAATGGGTCGCTTTAAAAACAGGCGTCCAGATGGCGCTGCTGCGGCCGGATAACAGCCGGGTCTATTTTGGAAAAAACGATCGCCTATTCGAAGTGCCCTCCGCTGCAAACACGGTGCGCGAGGAGAAAAACTGCCGGGCAGTTGCCGCGTTTTTGAAGGCCGCACAGGCCAAGTGGCCCGAGCTGAAGCCCTCCGTGCTGCTTTCCCCAACGGCTTCCACTGTGCTCCCAGAGGATTTGCCAAGCTATGCGCCGGTAGCGGATCAGGCTGCGCTTTTGCGGCGTATGCAAAAGGCGCTCGGCGCGGATATCCCGTTCTGCGATCCGACGCAGGCCTATTTTGAGCAGGCGGATCGAGAGCCGCTTTTCTTCCGTACTGACCATCATTGGACGGTATACGGCGCGTTTGCCGCCTATCAGGCGTGGGCGCGGAGCGTAGGCCTCACGCCGCTGCAAATGGAGGATTACACGGCCAAAACCGTATCCGCCGATTTCCTGGGCACGCTCTACTCCAAGGCGAACCTGCCTTGGATCCAGCCGGAAAAGCTCGAGATCTTTGAGCCGAAGCAAAAAAATCCCTGTCAAGTCACGGCGGAAAATGGGAAGATTAAGCTCAATTCACTCTACGACTCTTCCTTTTTGGAGGGCAGGGATAAGTATTCCTATTTTCTTGGTGGAAATCATCCGGTCACAGAGGTGACGACCAGCGTGAAAAACGGCAGGAACCTCCTGATCTTGAAGGACTCCTATGCCCATTCCTTTGTGCCTTTCCTCACCGCGCACTTTGAAACGATCACATTGGTGGACCCGCGCTATTTCAAAGAGGATCTGTTCGCATGGATGGAGGGGAAAGGGTTCACGGATATCTTGGTGCTCTATAACGCCGCCACCTTTGCTGAGGATGCGATCCTTGCCAACGTGCTGGCGGTAGGCTGAATGAAACGATGCTATTTTTTTAAAAACTGGGAAGCTTAGGGCTTGATTTTTAATCCGCAGTACGCTATAATATAAAAGCTTTCCATGCCGGTGTGATGGAATTGGCAGACGTGCTGGACTCAAAATCCAGTGGTAGCGATACCGTACCGGTTCGACCCCGGTCACCGGCACCATAACAAAAGACCGTCGGCTTTTGTCGGCGGTCTTTTGCTATGCCTCCCTTGCCGTTATTGCTTCCCCTTTATTGTGAAAACAGATGACAAAATCCCTCTTTTTTGTTATACTTATACCAAATAATATGGACTCCGTTGTTTGGATGCGATTGAAAAGGAGGTTTGTCATGGATATTGAAAAAGGCACGAAAGTAAAGCTCACTGTTGATTTAACCCAGTATGCAAAAGGATTGGTTGCCGGAACCGAGGGGATCACTGCCGGTCAGCAAGGAATGTGGAGCAGAGGAAGCGACCGGTTTGTCACGGTCCGTTTCCCCGGGATTACCACACTGGATGTACTGTGGGATTCGTTGGAAATTATTGATGAAGAAGTACTAAAAGAAATGGACCGCCAGAAGAAATTATTTGTTGAGAATCTGAAGAGCGCGAAAGACGTAACCCTGTATGTGGGCCCAAGGGGTGGTTTTAAATATCTCTCCTATCGCTATACTGACAAGGAGTCCGGGGTCAACGTTCATACATCGGAGGGAAGTAGGAATCAGGCATACAAAATTCTGGATATATTGAAGGAATACAATATACCGATTGCAAAAGAGACAATAAAATAGGGCTTGCCCAATTGGCATAACCCACGCCTCCTTCTCATATGATATATCAGAATGAAGATGGGAGGAGAAAAAATGGACAAGAGCAATCAAACGGCTGTTTGTTATCTGCCAATCAGTAAAATACCACCTTCTATAAGCGAATATGTGAAGAGCCAAAAACTGAACCAGATGCGGACGCTTTTAGACTCTATTGGAATTATTGTAACGGATATATATGTAGACGAGGGCTTCGAACAGGCGCCGGTGGACAAGCCCGGATTAAAAAAGATTATTGCCCGGCTTTCCCAAAAAGAATTCGACGTATTCGTGGCAAACAATATTTATGATTTGGGTGATAATTTTTTAGAGTGTATCGAGACACTTCGGTATTTGGTCGAACATCATATCAGAGTTATATGTTTGGATAATCATATGGATTCCGCCATAGACGATTCATTCCTTTAGCAAGTCACTGAAATTTGAGGATATCTCTTTATTTGGTTGATCCCCTGTATTTATGCTGGATGCTCACAAAAAGAATCGCGGCCTGATCATCAGATCAAGCCGCGATTCTATACGATTATGGTTTTTCTGACATAGGCCGATTCCAAATGCACAGCATCGGTTCACGAATGGATCGTATCGTTTTCCGCAGCATTGGATACGGATTGAAAATTTAATACATAATCGCCGATGTTGATGATGAAAGTAGGGGTTTGGTGATTGTCCAGATAGGTTGTTATACCTGTTACCGCATAGCCCGTAGCTTCGCCCAGCTTGATTTCGTAAATTGTGCCTTCCGGGCTCCTCTCCTCCAAACGGTATTGGCCTTTGTAGCTTTGATTGCTCCTAGCATCCGTAATGGTGAAACTCCCATTTTGGGCTTCACAGGTCAAATCAATCTCTGCTGCGCCTTTGTAGGACGAGATGAATTCAGGAGCGCAGGCAATCACGTCGCCTTTCTGATTCTCTTGAATCACTGTTATTTTCCAAACGTATGCGTCAATCGGAACGTTTTTGAGATTGCTGCACCCTGCAACACAGAGCAAAAGCAAAGAAAAGGCGAGCACAAGTCCTTTTTTCATCCGGAAGCACCTCCGTCAATTTCTAATTTGAATTGCCGCTCTATCAACGCATTACACCATAGCACGGCGCCCTTTTAAAAGGATTTTGCAAGCCCCTTGCGCAGCGCACGAAATGCATCCTCACGCCCAATTTCGTAGCTTTCCTGCATGCGGCTTGGGTCTTTGCTCATCCAGCTTGTGGGCAGGGGGCGACTCGGTGCGATGACAAAGGCGCGCAGATTATGCTCCAGCTGTTCCAACTGTGCGAGGCAGGCGTTATAAACGGTATGGCGGCGGTCCAGCGTCTGCACCAGCCGGGGATAGCGCCGCAGTAGCCGATGATAGGCGGGACGCATACGCATCGGGCTCTGTCGATAGCCGCGCGGCTGCGTCAGCACGGCAACGATCTGTTCGCATCCATCGTCCAGCGCCTTCTGCACAGGAATCGGGTCCGCCACGCCGCCGTCCACGCAGGGGATACCGTCGATTTCCACTGGGCGAGAAATGATGGGAATCGAAGCGGATGCACAGAGCAAGTCACAGTTGTTGGCCAAATACTCCTTGCCAAAATACAGAGCCTGTCCATCCTCGCAGGAGGTAACGCCGGTATAGAATTCAATTGGGGAGCGCTGGATGGCCTCATAATCGAGCGTGTCCAATGCATTTGGGATTTCATCAAAAATCAGGTCCATGCCGAATAGAGAATGCTTACGGATCAGGTTAGAAAGGCTCATGTACCGTTTATCTCCCAAATACTGCGTATTCACACGATAGCCGCGCCCTTTCTGGCCTGATAGGTAGGAAACAGCATTCGCCGCTCCGGCGGATACTCCCACCGCATAATCTGGAAACAGCTCCTCCTCCATCAATACGTCAAGAACGCCGACTGTGTAAATTCCACGCAGGCCGCCGCCCTCTAATACCAAACCTGTTTTCATTCTGATACCCATTCCTTTCGTACGATTGGTTGCATCATTGCGCGGCTTTGGCGCAGCTAAAAATTCAATGTATGAAACTTGTTTTCGCACCGCGTTTCATGCTCGAAAAGCAAACGCAGTGCGAAAAAGGAAGCTTTTAAAGTTTGATAACCTCACAGAAGAATATCGTTCAACGCGCGCTTGGGCACGTGGTGCCGGTCGTTTTCATCCCGGTAGTAATCAGTGGAGCCATCTGGCCCCACGGCGGTGAGCGCCACTGTTTCATCCGGCTTGCCGATGGCAAGCGCGAGCATCGGCTCGATTTGTGCAGGCAGTTGGAGCAATTCTTTTAACGCGCCCTTTTCAAAGCTGCCGATCATGCAGCCGCCGAGGCCCTTTTCCGTAGCGGCGAGCAGGATTGTCTGCGCTGCGATGCCAATATCGCGCTGAAACATCGTGGGGGAATCACTGATAGAACGATCCTGGCAGATAATAATAAATGCCGTGGGCCGGTGCCCTTGCCGCGGCAAATGAAGCTCCTTGAGCTTGCCTGCCCAATGGGTGAGCGGCTGGATACGCGATACCGTTTCCGGCTCGTTGGCGGCAAAATATTTCAGCGGCTGCATATTGACACTCGATGCTGTGTAACGCGTGCAATCGATCAATTCCTCCAGCGTTGCGCGGCTAACGTGGTGGGCTTCGTCATAGCTACGATAGCTGCGGTTTTTTTGCAGTAAATTGATGAGCATACTACGCCTTCCTTTCCGATTTTTCCGAATTATAATAATAACGCAATTTTTTTAATGCTTTTAAGGTTGAAACTTTACGACCCGTTTGAAGCGTTTCCGCCATTTGCGTAAATCTAACCTCTGCAAAAAATGGCGTTGCCGCTTCTGCGGCAGGAGGCGTTT